>Ga0209463_1000813_pt1 | contig 21300 bp, 20 predicted proteins | sample AgamicMgSfrz_FD_187169 | JGI IMG/M metagenome (GOLD analysis project Ga0209463, IMG submission 187169) | Agave microbial communities from Guanajuato, Mexico - Mg.Sf.rz (SPAdes) (version 2) | ecosystem: Host-associated > Plants > Phyllosphere > Phylloplane/Leaf | place: Guanajuato, Mexico... | reverse complement strand
GTTGTACTTTTAGTTTTACAAACCGTGACTTTTTATTATTCGATGCAAATTCTGGAGTAGAAATTAATACCATACCCCGTTTTCGTCTTAACAGCAAAGGAATGTCTGGATGGTTATATTCTTGATAAAATCTCCGAATTCCTATTGAAACATTTAATAATGGAATGTTCTCTCCTCCGCGCGTTATATACTCGAACCGATATACGTAGGCGAAATAATCTTGTGTATTTTCATCTTTAATAGGCTCTGACATAGCCTCACAAATATTTTGTATCACCAATCAACCCAGCAAATATACCGAGCTCAATAAGAAACACAAAAGCCACGACACTCACGCATCGCGGCTGAATATATAAATGTAATTGGTCTTTTCGTCCTTTTTGCGGATTCTTACCGCCCTTGCCCGTTCTCCGGTAACGTTTTGATAAAGGGGCTATAATCATTGATTATGAGCGCATAGATACGTTATCCCCACGTTATGCTCTTTTCAAAGAACAAGTAACTATAGGAATATCGTATCGTCGATTTCAATGTAAAAAGGGACCCGATTTAGTACTCAAAACAGTGCCCCAAAAGTTCTATTATTTTTTATATCATACCTAATGCTGTAGCCAAATTAACGATTCCAGATTTTCGCTTTCTATAAAACTTTCCTCGTTTCATACCAAGAACAGTATAAATATAATCATCATTCAATTCTTTAATGCTCATATACTTCATTTCAAGAATCCTTTGTTCATCCTCATCGAGAGCTTCCTCAAAAGCTTGTTTTAACTGTCTATACTTCAACTCATGTTTGTCCACTTGCTTTAACTCAGGAAACAGCAATTCTGTTCCCAGTTCCGTTCTTTCTTGCTGATTTTGGAATCTAATACGTAACACTCTGTATTTCCGCAACTCTTCTATCACGAAAGGGCGGATTTCTTTCTCCTCTATATGCTTGAAAAATGATAATTGGTCCAAATATAATCCTCCCACGTCTCAATCCTTACATATATAAGGCTAAAACTTTAAATATTTTAGATATATACCTTTATATATGTATGAAATTAGTTCGTAATCCACAATCGGCTGTAAACCTTTATTTTTTTACGTCTATTATTATGTAATTTACTAGCAGTGATCATTTAACTTAACAAAATCCCACCAGATTCTCTAAGCATATTTAATGGTTTCCACCAGGCATAATGTATAAAAACAAATAAAGAAAAGAGACTGTCTTACAAAGTTAATCTGTGGATACTTTTTTGACAATCTCTTTTCTTATATCAAAATTTTCAACTACAAAACTTACAAGTGATTATACGAATGTTATACCTGCACTTGCGAAGCCTGTAATAGCAGTAGCTATATCAAAACCAGGTGTAGTTGATGAAACAACAAGTAATATCTTATCTTGTGGAGCGACCGCAATTGCTTGTGCGCTAATACCGCTTGCAGTATTACCGATAGCAATAAGACCACTAAATGCTGGTGTTAATAGTAACGGTGTACCTACTGGAGTGAAAGTATTACTTGCTGCTGGTGCGCTGTACAACTGCATTTGAATTTGTATGCTTCCTAATGCTAAAGCAACCGCTACCGTTACACTAAAGAATCCTGCTAACGAAGTAATTGTACCTGCGCGAGGAGCTACAAATGCGAAATCAAATACTGGAGGTACAGGACCTATAGTAATTGGGCCACCAGGTGGGACAATTACAGGGAAGAATGAACTTCCAAATCCAAGAAGTGCTCCTGTGTTAGCTAATCCACCTAAAACAGTTGCTAATGCTACTGGTCCACCTGATGCAAACGGAATAACTGCTCCAGCTCCCGTTGCTCCTGTTAGGCCTGTTGCTCCTGTTAGGCCTGTTGGACCTGTTGGACCTGTTGCTCCTGTTGGACCTGTTAGGCCTGTTGGACCTGTTAAACCTGTTAGACCTGTTGGACCTGTTGCTCCTGTTGGACCTGTTGCTCCTGTTGGACCTGTCGCGCCACCTCCAGGACCTGTTGGGCCCGTTGGGCCTGTTACTCCACCTCCAGGACCTGTTGGGCCTGTTGGGCCTGTTGGACCTGTCGCCCCTGGAGTAGCATTGATTAATTGAATTAATAAACTAAAAAGAAGTTGTAAAGTTGCAGGATCGACATTTGAGTCACAGGATACAGGGATAAGATCTAAAGCGAAGAAGAATTGTGCAAGGGCGCTATAAAATTGTTGCAATAATGTTGACAATTGTCCTAAATTAGGTGCTGGAGATTGTAATAAAACTATAATACTTTGAGTTAATTGTTTCAAAAAGTTAACTTCTGGGGAAGATAGTAAGGAATTTAAGAAAATTAAAAATTGATTAAATAAATTGAGTAACGCTACTCTATTTGCATCACTTGGATTTGCAAAAAATGCTGAAATAGCTGGTATTAATGAATTTAGTAAAGTAATTAATTGACTTAATTGTTGGCTCGTAATAGGAACTGACTGTGGATTTTTACAACAATCTGCTGAAAAAACAATCGGATTGCAGTTATTATGATTAAAACAATCATTATGTTTCATTTATTTCCTCCTTATTTTATAATTTTGAGAGAATATTCTTATACTAAGAAACACTCAATTTTAATGGCGTGGAATATTTTAAATATTCATTTTTCTTAGAATAAAAATAGTTACTAATAATTAAACTATAAAAATTTAGTTTAATTACATTCACAACTCACATAATATAAGTATACGCATCTATTTATCCAGTGCTTAGATTAATTTACTAATAAAAACGCATATTTTTAAAGGAAAACGTTATTACTCCTATCAACGTGTTTATTTTATCAATAAACGAAAAAACATAATAATTTATAAGTTCAATAATTCCATTCTAGAGTAATATCAAATGAAGTTTTTTTGAAAAAGTTTAATCCTCACAACATAGTTGTTTGTATCATGGGTTTCTAATAATGCATTGTATTTTCCATTGAGAGCTAATCATTTTGCTTTTGCTGACTAATTTTTATTTTTTTGTAACAATTTATACTCATCTTACATACTATTGTCTTGAATCCTTACCTTTCAAAACATTTAATTGTTCATGACTCACAAACATTAACAATATATGAATGGTGTGCTGATTCATAGAAGAGTACCATATAATGGTGCTCTTTTTCATTTCCTATAAAATAAAATTTTGTATAAAAGATACACACTTAATCGAAAATAACTTCATAAAATATTTTGTGTTCCTTTCTTTATAAATTGAAATAGTCTTTACAAAATGAATCTCGTCACGAGAGCACTTTATTAAGTGCTCTTTTTTGATTTTTGAATACTTATCAAATGAAATTTTTATTTAAATGTGTTTTTACACACTTGTATGAACTAAACATATATTTATATAGACATGCATATTTTAGCTGCTTTTATAAGGAGGTGTTTTTATTAATACAACTGTAATTTCCCATTTTTATAATGAAGAGTATCTACTCCCTTGGTGGTTAATGCACCACACAAAACTATTTGATCACGGTATCCTTATTAATCGAGGGTCTACTGATCGTTCAGTAGACATATGTAGATTATTTGCACCTCATTGGGAAATCCGAGATTCAAAAGTATTAGAGTTTGATGCCTTATTAGTTGATCAAGAAGTAATGGAAATAGAAAAAGAAATTTCGGGATGGAAAATGGTTTTAAATACCACTGAATTTCTTTGCTGTTTTGATAAGGAAGACTTTTTCTCTTCTCTTGCTACTTTAGGAAAAAACATGTATTCCATTAGGACTATTCTGATGGTGGATGAACCTTCTCACGGTTATACCAATCCGAGATACGGCATTCCCCTTGTCAAACAGCGTTATCATGGGATAATAATCCATCCTAATCCACTTGCCCCTTACAAGGGTGGCAGACTAATTCACAATTATTCACATGGTAACTATACAGCCGGAAGGCATTGGTCAAGTCATTCATTTATCGTTTACATGTACCCTGCCTTCGTTTTAAAATTCTTTTACAGTCCATGGAACAAAGCTATGAAAAATCGAAAGTTACAAATTGGTCCAACTCTTTCTAAACATAGCATCCAGCATGGCTTAGGTATTCATCACCTAGTTACACTAGCTGAATTAGAAATAAAATATAAATCCTTGGCGAGCACCACTATTGACCTTCGATTAATCCCAGAACATCAAGTTTTATTTCCAGATTTATGTTTCCCTAACTATTAATACATCTAAGAAGAACATTTTTAAGCTTTCCATGCGGCCCCGCTTTTGAATAAGAATCATCCCTTATTAAAATAGCATTTTCATTAAAATCTTTTCACATTTAAACTGGACAAGCATATATTATTGTATCTCCTCTTTTCTTTCATAGAATTTTACATTTGTTGAGACAACATCCCCCTTCGGATGTTGTCTTTTTTGCATAAACTAAAGATTTTGTTAAAAAATTGATTCACTCTTTATTTACAAAATCCATATACTTATACGGACTATAAAAATACAAAATATAGTTCTTGGTCAAAGAGCGCCTTTAGGGCATATTGTGCTCTTTTTAATTAAAATAACTATTTTGTTATATTCCTTGCACTTTTAAATGAGACAAGCATATGTTGTAGCATAGTGTTTCATCACTTATATATACTTCCTTTTTTCAAGAGTACATATTCGATATGTACTCTTTTTGCATCACTATAAAATAACGCTTTTGTTTAGTTTTCAATGGTTTAATTAATAGATCCAGCCAAATCAAGATTTATTAACAATGGGTCTGCAACCACTTTTCCAGTATCATCTACAAAAATACGTACACTCCCACAAATGTTTTCTATCTTTACATCTTTCACTTTAATTCCCCATCTCTGTACAAAATTCAAATTTGGTCTTTATCAAAAACTTCAATATCATGTAAAACCTACGTAAAGATTGCTGTGATTCAACCTATCCACCCGATAAACGTTATATAATGAACTTGCAAATATCTGATTTGCACACAACTACCTTTCTGTACGGCGTAACTCTTTGCCAGGAGAAATCCTAGCCTTTTTTTATTTCTCTCATATCAGTCGGTCCTTTCCATTTCCCCTCACTTTCCCACTTCTTTTTAAGATTTCCAACATAAGTAAATCTATGATCGTACATAATGCTTATTTCCTTATCTGGAATTTCCTTTTGATTTATACGATACAGTTTCCCTCCGTTCGATCTACTCTAATGAACTTTTATTTCATTTCCTTTTTACACTCTTCAAGAAAATCGATAACTTCTTGAGTCTGCACTCTCGTAGAAAGTAATTCGATCACATTACCTTCTGTGTTATATACACGAATTGCTTGTTCCTTAAATTCCATCCCTAGCATTCCATCATCATCTAAAACCTTCACATTATCTTCCATTCTTCTAACCTCGCTTTAAAAGGATTTTTTTAAATCTAACTTTACACTCAATTTACAAATGTAATTATCTAGTAAAAAAAACTTAACAGCATTAACATCTCGAACAGTTATTTATTACGCTATAATATAAGTAAATTCGTCTATGCACGAATACCCTTTAACTGGCTAGGAGAAATCCTAGCCTTTTTCTTTGCAAAAGACCTTCTACGTCTGAATAAAACTTAATATTCCGTCAATACTATAGATAACCCATTTCAAACCACATTCCATGATTGGAGCAGTTAGCTTTGCTAGCTGTTTTTTTTTATGTTTTTAAGCGAATAAAATTCTAAAAATTATCTAACACTATAAATAAGGCTTTAAAAAGCTGTTTTTTCCCACTCTAGCTTTCTTGGTCGAAAGCCGAGCAGTTAGCTTTTGCTAGCTGCTCTTTTATTGAATAAATTTCTAAAACATGTTAACAATATAGATACACCAAGGTTGAATACGAATGACCATTACGTTCTTCTTATTCACTAAGCAGTTAGCTTTTGCTAACTGCTTTTTTATTGCGTTCCGACTCTTGCTTCTTAAAGAATTCTTTAACTGCGTTTTCCCAATAAGTGCACATTATCCATCCCTCCTTGAATAAAGCCATAAACCTTGTCCATACTATAAATACACTTGAGTTCTGAACTTCCTTCTTAACGTTTTTTCAGAGAGTAGTTAGCTTTTGCTAGCTGCTCTTTATATGGACTTTATTTAGTAATTCAACTTTTCATTTTCTCGAATAAATTCCAATTTTTCGGTAACACTAAGTACAAGCTACTTTTTCCCCAAAGTAGTTCCTTTTAGCAGTGCTTGTGAGAGGCAGTTAGCTTTTGCTAGCTGCTTTTTTCTATGAAATTGAAAAAAATTTTAGTTCTTATTTCTTTTCTACACCATATAATTTTAACCTAATCATCCAGCTCAAAGTGTTACCTCCTATCTTAAAGAGCACTTATGCATGGTGCTCTTTTTTATTTTGTTCCCTTTCATTTCTGAATAACATCTTTAACCCTGTTCATACTATTTTTGTAACTTAAAGTTACAAACTATTTCTGTAAGCGCAGCGTTTCTTTTGTACAACAAGCAGTTAGTTTAGTTAACTAGCTGCTTTGTTGTGTAAAAGAAAGATTTTTTAAACTGCACATCTATTAAGAACATACATAAAATATCATGTGATAATCTTTTTCAATATTAGTTTTGGTGAGAGAGCACTTTTAAGAGTGCTCTTTAAATGTATTGCAATGTATAACATCACGTTTTACATACAATAAACATAGATTGCAATGAGCACGCAAGACATAATTTTTATAAAATCGTGTACATTTTTTGTACACGATTTTATTATTAAATAACTATTTTATTGCACTTCCTAACTTACAGTAATGTTCTTGAAAAAACATTCATATATATTTATCGGATGCCTTTTGAAACCCCTAAGTATTAAATACTTTTAAGAATTGACTGACCAACACTTTTCAGCTAATTTTCACAAACTTGTTAAAAATAACATATATACACAAAAAGTTACGTTTTATAGGATAAAAAATTATCTTACATAAAGGAGTATGATTATTTGTGAATTACCAAAATGATAACAATTCTAAAATTCACAAACCTTGTTCTTGTCCATCCCCCACGGCTAACAGTTTAAATGTTGTTCAAACTACCCCAGCAATAGTTTCTGTAAATTCTGCGATTCCACTAGATACCGTGGTAAATTCTAATGGTACAGCAATCTCATTCGCACCACCAACAACTGTTTTACTCGAAGGTGGAAGAACCTATTTGGCAATCTATGAAGTGCAAGTTATTATTCAACCAGGAGGAAATGCGGCAGGTATCACCATGTATCTTAATAATAATTCAATCACTGGCTCAGGTACTTCTCTAGGATATACTGCAGGATTCACTTCTGTATCAGCACCCGCAATTTTCACTACACCTCCAGGTATAACAAGTTCTCTTACTGTTAATGTAGGACCATATTCTAATTCATTAAATACGTTGAGCTTAACTCTTGCTGTTATAGCATTAACATAGTAAAATCTAATACTTTCTATAATAAAATAACGCTTTATATTAAGAAATCCGTTTCATCCGCCCAGTAAAGTAATACTCTCTTTTTAAATAAGCTCTAGTTCCTGAATAGGATTTAAACCACATGTATTCTTTATCGCCTAACAAATCTATCGTTACATCAAACTTGTCGTCCTTCTCTGTAATTTTGTATGTGTAATGACCCTCAGTTCCTTCCCACACCTTTACACCAACACACCTCGTTTCTTATAAAATTCAAAATTTATTGTGCTTCGTCTCCTTCTTTTCCAATCCATCTAATAATGTTAAAATATAGAAGTAATTCATTTTATTACTAGGAGGGATTTCTATGTCCATGGGAACCTGGGCTGCAATTTTTATTGCTATATTTTGCGGAGTTATTTCTTCTAATAGCAAGTTGAAAAACTCCCGTAATAAAAATGGATAAACACCCAGCTGAAAAGTTAGATATCTAGCATTTCAGCTACCAATCTTCCCCAAATAACTATTTTATTAAATTTCACATATACAAACGCTTGTCCATTTCCTTTGACTCTACTCCCACATTTACTATTAGTAATACGAATTTTTCAGAGGTGAATTATATTGGACGAGTTTTTATCTTCTGCTGCATTAAATCCGGATTCGATTGGACCTACACTTCCATCTATGCAACCTTTTTAATTCCCTACAGGTCCCACTGGAACAACGGGTACTACAGGACAGTACTGGATTCACTGGAGCAACAGGATTTACTGGCATCACCGGGCCTTCTGGCATCACTTGGACCCACCGGAAGTACTAACTGGACCTACCGGTATTACTGGGCCTACGGGACCAACTGGGCCTACAGGACCTACCCTATTTTTTACTCCCCTTACACCAGTACCTGAATCTATAGATCTTCCTCCAAATACAAATAACTTAAGAATTATGGAGGTCATTGTTCCTATAGAAAATATTGGTGACAGAGTCCTATTAAATGCGACTATGGGAACAGAGATTGTTGTTGAGATTGGAGTAGATCAAAGTAGTTTCTTTAACATAGACACCATTAACTATCAGTTATTCCGCGATAATTTGTTGTTAACAGAAACATTTGTATCCGGCAACTATTCAGTCGGTAGTGATGGGAATTTTTTATACCCCTTTAACTCCACATTTACATGAGTAGACTCCCCTAGAGACCCGATAACACCACCAAATCCAGTTCATTATCGTGTTATAGCGAACATAGGAGAACTTAGTGAGACTATAACATCAGCACAAGTTGGAAATCGTAGGTTTGCTGCAATAAAATATCCTGGCGATCCAATTTAATTAAAAATATTAATCGCTTATCCCACTACGAAAGTATAAATGTTAAAATTACTATGTTTAATCTATCGAGCAGTTAGATTTTGCTAGCTGCTCTTTTTCTACAAAATTCAAATTGTATTGAAATTGATTTCCATCATTCTTTTCTTTTCAAATCTGCTTTCTTATTTTCCTCTGCTCTAAATCCAAAATAGAATAGCGCACATGTAATAACCGAACCTGCAATGTATCCTAAAAAACATCCTAACCAAAACATAGTGCAACTCCACCTTTCTGTATAACATTCAAAATTGGCACTACTTTGCAACTCCCTGCGCTTTTCCAAAAGCTGCAGCTCTTTGATTGATTTTTTTAGAATCCGACTAATTTGAGTTTGAGTAACCCCTACACGCTTTCCGATATTCCCCTGTGACATGTGGTTTGAGTACATATCCCAAATCATTAACTCTATATCTGGTAACGTATTTATAAAAGAACGCATTACTAACTTTCCTTCAATTTCTTCGATTTTACGTATTGGACTTTCATCAACAAGCTTTGACTCAATTGTAATTTCGGCTTTCTCTCCGCCTGAACAATACATTACTTCACTTAAAGAACTTGGAATTTGTTGATACTGTAAAGCATCTCCTACATCCTCAACAGATACGCCTAATTGTTGACTGATGGTCTCTGGTTTTTCTTCTGTTAATCCTTCCCTTTGGATTCTGCCTTTCAAATAAAATATGTCTCGTGTTACCTTGACCTTTTGATTACCTATAATCGCTTTTGTAGTTTCTCCGTATATTTTAGGAATCGCTAAAGTGGAAAATTTGCACCCATATCCATATACAGGGTTAAAGTCTCTTCTCGCTTTTAGTAAACCTTTGAATTAAATTCTCTATATCTAAACCCGTAGTACTTTTAATCGGTCCCAAAACTGCTCCGTACTTTCTCCATACAAACTTGTAAACTAGCTTTTTATATTTTTTTACAAACTCATCATCCGACATGGCTTTCACATCAACTATTTCAGGCATTTGCTCCACCCCTTTTTATTTCTCTCATATCAGCTGGCTCTTTCCAATTACCCGCTCGTTTCCATTTTTTCTTTTCCCAACATACGAGGGGCTAAGATCATACATAATATCGATATCTTTATCCGGTATACCTTGTCTATTGAATTTCCTGACAACCTCAGGTGTTAAACCACTCGGCGCTCCCTTTCTTAGTTCATCAGTCTTTTTAGACTGTGTATCCAAGTATCTACCCAACTGGCGTAACTCTCCACCAGTCGGGCATGCTTTGCTTTACACTCATTAACACTAAAACATTCATTTGATGTACGATTGTAATAACAACGTCTACATTTCTGTTCGATAATATTTGATGGTAAAACCATAAGAAAAAAGCAATGATTAGATTTTAAATCTAGTCATTGCTTTATCTATCTCATCTTGATTTATACCAATATATCTTATTGTTACTCTTTCACTTGAATGATGGAATATATCCATTAGCGATGGCTATATTCTTTGTCGGCATGTACATGTATAAAGCTAATGTTTTTTAATTGATAAATGTAGTTAATATTCATATGTTACAATAGTACCCGTAGTATCAGAAGTACCATTAAAACAATTAGAGCAACCACCACAACCGCCACAGCTTCCACAACCAAAACAACCGAAGCAACCAATACAACGGAATCCACCACAACGAAACCCACCACAGCGACCGCCACAACCTCCGCAACGACCACAACCGCCACAGCGACGAGCAGCATCTTCAATATAGTAATAATATGGATATTGGTTTTGCTGGTCCCAATATACAATATTTCCAGACCGGTAATCATTAAGGGTTAGCGCTTTTAGTTCTTGTTGAAACTGATTCATTTTCATGACCTCCGTTTATAAAATACAACCCCATCGATGCTTTCCTATATTTTTGTTCGTTACATCTAAGTAAAAATAGCGCTATAAACTAAGTTAAATACATACACCAACAAAGTATGACTTATCACTAGATGATGCACCTTGTTCATATACCTATTTTTACTATGGGCTCATTTTTATAAATAGAAATTATAAAATTTGAATTCTAGCGTCATATCTTCATGCTTACTAAGTTCAATTTATTTCTCAATAACCATAATGCCGTATCCTGTACGTTCAAGGTAGAAATTCATTCCATTACGTTGTGCATCTGAAGTTGGAGCAGTAACGAAATATGTTAATCCATTTGATTGTTTAATACATGTGGCAGAAGTTTATCCAGTTAATGCGTAGAAAATTAAATTAACTAACTTATCGATATGCCATTTCGCCATATCCCCAGCACTATCGACTTTACACAAATCTAATAAGAAAAAATATATAGATAGGTAGGTATTATCCATACCTATCTATAACATTACTCCTATTCTTTATCCAATTACATCTTTTACTTCTGTATTCACTGGCCACTTTTCTAAAGTATAAGCCATTTCCCAAAATAAATATTCATATTGACTACTAATCATAAAATGTTGTTTCATTCGATTTCGGTCTGCCTCTGTTACTTTTTCAGCTATTGCATCTAATCGTGTAATTTGCTCTTCAACTAATGTGCGGAACCAATCAGATCCATAAGCAGAAATCCATTCGTTATAAATTGGCTCTTCTGGCTGACACTCTTTTAAACGCTCACCAATTTCATAATACAGCCAATAGCAAGGTAAAATTGCTGCAATGATATCGCCTAAATGTCCTTCATACGCAGCACGATACATATGTGAAGTATATGCGTATGCAGTTGGAGCAGGGATAAAATTATCTTTTTCTTCTTGTGTTATCCCAAGTTTCTTCGCAAAATTCTCATGTAATGATAATTCCGCCTCATATGTATTTTGGGCATGGTGTGCCATACGAGCTGTCGTTTCTAATTCCAGTGCTTTTGCAGCTCCTAAAGTTTGTACTCTAGCAAAGTGACTTAAATAATATGAATCTTGAAGCACATAATAGCGAAAACTAGCTAAATCTAAAGTTCCTTCACCAAGTTTTTTTACAAATGGATGGTTAAAACTTGCTTTCCAAATTGAATCTACTTCTTTACGTAATGATTGTGAAAAAGTCATTTAAATTCCTCCAATAATTAATTTAATATAAGTATTTATCCACAGTTATTAACGCTTTAAAATAAAAAAACTTTCTTTACAGGCGTAAAGAAAGTGAAATTGACAGTATTTATTCATGAAATAGCAATGTCTTTCCCACTTCCCTACGCTGGCATTAACCAGATCAGGTACTAAGAGTCTCAAATTCCCATTTGATCTCAGCCTATAATAGGCCCCCCTAGTGGATAAATATTTAATTTTGTATTGTATTCATCATAACATACTTCATGTTACTGTCAAAAGTATTCATGATACCGCTACTTAAAACTCTTCTTCTTCCCTTACTCTTAATGAAGTTTCAATAATCATATCTAATAGTTTGCTATAATTAATTCCCGCTGCATCTGCACTTTTTGGTAGTAGACTTGCTTGTGTCATTCCTGGTAATGTGTTAACTTCCATTACATATGGAATACCGTCTTTCACCATCATATCAACCCTTGCATAAACACTACATTTTAATGCTTTATAGCAAGCCAGTGACGCTTTGTTTACACGTTCTTTCAATTCAACTGGAAGTTCAATAACTTCTTCAATAGTACCAGCATCATCATATTTCGCATTGTAATCAAAGAACTCCGCCGCGTGTCGAATTGAAATGATGGGTAACTGTTTTCCATTAAAAATGGAACATGTAATCTCGTCACCTTTTATATACTTCTCTATTACTACTTCAGAATCCCATTCAAACACAGTTTCCAGCATTGAAATTAATTCGTCTTTATTATAGACAATCTTTACTCCAACACTTGACCCACCAGAGTTTGGTTTTACGACTAACGGAAATCCTAACTTATCTAACTCATCAAGATTTAGATCCTCCATTTTTGTAAGTTCAATCCAATCTGGTGTTTCTATTCCTTCATAACGTAAAATCTTTTTCGAAATATTTTTGTCCATACATATACCGCTAGATAACATATTGCTCCCGCTATAAGGAATACCTAAACTTTCAAGCGTTCCTTGAACAGTCCCGTCTTCTCCGTATTTTCCGTGTAATGCGAGCAGCGCAAAATCAATGTCTTTCGCTTTTTCGATTAAATCCATTTTTTCGTTTAACATAATTGGAACTATGTCATACTTACTTTTATCTAAATGTGCAATCATTTCATTTCCAGTCATAATTGATACTTGTTTTTCAGAGGATACTCCTCCCATAATAACGCCAATTCTCATTTCCTCAACTCCAAATTTCATTTTTTATTGTACCACCGATTATTTTAATTCCCCGAACTATTTCTTCTTCTTTCAGACGTGAAAATCCTAATCGAAAAGTATTCGCTCCTCCTCCATCAGAGTAAAAAACATCTCCAGGAGAAAATGTAACTCCTTGCTCATAACACTTTTGCAAAAGTGTACGGGCATTAATATGCTCTTCTAGCTCTATAAATAAATGAAGTCCACCATCACCGGTCATTCTTTGAAACGGAATGTACTCGTTACACGCCCCAACAGCTAACTCATATTTTTTCTTATAAACAGACCTTGCCTTTTTTAAATATTTTTCAAAATATCCTTCATGTAAATATTGAAAAAGAACAGCTTGATCTAAAGTAGATGTATGAATTGTTCTTGCTCTTTTTACACTTTCTAAATGATGGATCAGCTCTTTATCTGCAATGATCCATCCTACACGTAAACCAGGGAAAAGTACCTTCGAAAAGCTACTAATATAAATCACATTATTACCAGCGCCAGCAAAAGTTAATAATGGTGCTAAATGTGAACCTGAATAACGTAGTTCCTCATTAAATCCATCTTCTATAATAGGAACCTTATATTTTGAAAATAATCTCATCAGTTCCGTTCTTTTCTCTGAACTTGTAACAATACCGGTTGGATTATGATAGGAAGGAATTAAATATGCAAAATCAAACTCTTTTTCACGCAAGCTTTTTTCAACTTGATTCGTATCAAGACCATCCTCATTCATATCAATACCATGAACTTCAAGGCCATGTAAGCGGAACAGCTTCAACGCAGCATGGTGAGTTGGATTCTCACAAATAACTCGCCCTGATTTCTTTGACAACGAGGATAATACAATGTCTAATCCTTCTGTAAATCCATTTGTAATTAAAATATCTTTGTTCGATATATCTACACCCTTCATTTCCATATAATGAAGTAGATAATTCATTAACGGTCTATAACCTTTTGCGTATCCGTAGTTTAGTACGACATCTCCTTCAATGGACATACGAGTAAGAAAAGCTCTTTTGAAATTTTCCACATCAAATAGCTTTTCATCCGGAGCAATGCTATTAAAAACAATCATTCCTTTTTCCCAGCGAACACCATGTTTCATTAAATCTAATTCATCCGCTAATAGGGTAACTGTATTAAGTTTATTTTTCCAATTTATTTCAACAGACGAAGTGTTGCTTATATCAACCTTCGCAACAAAATTCCCTTTTCCTTTAACTGCATAAATGAGCCCTTCTTGCTCCAAATCTGCATAAGCAGCGAGTACAGTATTTCTGCTCACACTTAATAATTCACTTAGTTCCCTTGTTGAAGGTATTTTTTGATCCCCGAGCAAATGCCCTTTCATAATCATCTTTTTTAAATAATCTTTCAATTGAATATAAACGGGACGATCTTTCACAACTTTAAAATCTTTAAACAATTTCTTACCCCCTGCAATTATTTTTACACATTTATTTCATTCTCAAAAGGTCCACTACATATGTATTTTTTATAAAGGGCGGTACGGTCTTATAAATCTTTTCGGTACAAGTTAATTACATCTTTTAACGCTGCTGCTGCGGCTCCACGTGGATTTGATGCTCCACCAATTGTAGTAACTTGGCCCATCGTATCTGTAAAGAACGTAACCCCTTTTTCTGTACCATTTACTTTTGCTAGCGGATGATCTCTATCTATTTCGGACGGTTCTACATGAAGAACCACGTTACCATCCTTATCCTTATTTGCTGAAGCTATTAATTTAATATATTTATTTTGTTCCTTCGCATTTCGAATTTGTTGTTTTGTAACATGTTCAATTCCTTTTATATGTATATCTGTAAGCGTATTCTCTGTTCCCATTAAAATGTTTGTCAAAAGTAATAATTTACACGCACTATCAGAACCACTTACATCTAATATTGAGTTTGTTTCAGCAATTCCCTTATTTTGGGCTTCTTTCAGTGCTTCTTCAAACGTAACATCTTCCTCATTCATTTTCGAAAGAATATAATTTGTTGTCCCGTTTAATATTCCTTCTATTTTTTCAATATGGCAACCAGCTAAACTAAGTTGACCAATATCAAGTGTTGGTAATGCGGCTGCAGTTGCACCGCTATATCGAATTCGTACATTTGCCTGCTTTGCTGCTTCATTTATTTCTCTCCAGTTTGTAACGAGTGCGCCTTTTGAAATTGCAACTATATCCATATGTTTCTCAATCGCTTGTTTCATATAGTGTTTCCCGGGATTTCCATCTTTAAGGTTTGTAACAGTTGATTCTACTAATACAGTACCATTTATCCCATTTGTTGCACGTTCCTTCGGATAATAGTCTAAATATTTTTCAATTGCAGCAGTACCGCCACCATACATCAATAAATGGTGAATAGATAAGCCATCTTCATTATGTATTGCAATATTTCTCCCTAATACACCACTTACAACTAATTGAATCCCATATGTTTCATATATATATGAATATTTTTCGTTTAATAATTTTATAAACTCTCTGCCTACTGTTCCATATCCTGATAGTACAACTTGAATTTTCATAATATCCCCCTATATTTTTCTATCAAATCCCCCTTTCAATATAATATAAAGCGCTCTCGAATTCCATCGAGAGCGCTTTATTATTACCTATTTCGGTAAATGTGATAGCTTTTCAGCAATTGTTCTATAAAACTCTTGAATGCTAGAAAAACCTAACGTGTCTGAAACACTTAATCCTACCATGTCGAGATGGTCCCAATTTGCTTTCGTTTCGATATGATTCCATTTTCCAACCTGTAAAGATTCATTATTATTTACAGCAGTATTAGAAGAAGGTGCAATCATAGAATTTGTATTTACTACACCATCATTTTGCCACCAAGAAGTATCAATTAATGGACGGTTTTCTTCATATCTCGCATAAGAACCTAAGAAAAATGCATTCCCCATTAACACTTTATTCATCGTTATATGAGGTAAATGTAAACCTGTTATAGGTGCTGCTTGTGATGCATGTCCACTATAGGATAAGTAATACACATCAGATTGCGTCTTTACCCAATTATTTAACTCCTTTGCACCATCTGTACTTAAATCCCATTGACTTATATCTTTTGTATTTTTCCAAAGTGAACTATTTATAATGCGATCAGTATATTGAAAAAAAGACTCTCCAGCATTCTTCTTTATACCCCATTGATCCAATTTGAAATCATATAACGATAAATTATTGTTTCCTCCAAAACTTGCAGCTGTAATGAGTAAATCTTTAACGAACGATAGCAGAAGACTACCATCCGCAAGTGTTGTACCGTTGTGAGGGGTTGCTAATGTTGTAACACTATGAACATATGATTTCTCACCTTCAAATAGTGGTGATATTTTGGTGTTCGGGTGATTTTTTACATAATTCTTTTCTTCAAAACTACCTTCTTTTAATAGCTGTACTAATGCTCTAGTCGTTTGTCCACCCATGCTATGCCCAACTAAATGAACTTTATTTGTTTCACTCCAATTCGGTGCAAAGCCACTATAAGTTCTGCCAAAACGATTATGTCCATGTTTCTCGGCATGTGCGGCACCATAGTCTACTGTTCCACCGTTAATTTGGGCATACAATTCACATGCACGGTCCCAGTTACTAGAAACAGGTCCAACAGCTGCGGTATGTACAGTATAACCATTTCTTTTTAAATCTTCCTGTATATCATGAACACCGCCCCAATACTTTACGCCAAGCATTTCTTCTCTACCCCATCCAGCAAATCCATTCACTAATATGATCGGATAATTATTTTGGTGACCCTCTTCAGCGTATATAATTTTCGCTGAGAATAAACCTACAGTCATTAATGCAAAAAAACATATTTTTAAAAATAACTTCCCCATACTTTCTCCCCCTAATAAAACGCTTACATTTTTCTTTTAAAAAATCCACAGCCTGCTTTAATAACTTAAACATAATGTAAAGTATTTTATATACGTTGTATATATAGAAAACATATACAAATGTTGATAAATATTAATTCAAGTAAGCATTTACTTTTTACAATACATCTTGTAAATCTGTTTATTTGAATTTATAATTAGATATAGTTTCCTCATGTTAAATAGATTTAAAAACCATAAGAAAACTAATTTCATTGCTTGAAAAGGAGGAAAAATCATGCAAATCGGATCAAACATTCATACATTATCTCAACCTACTAAAATAACTCCATCTACTCTTGAGCATAATACTATCTCTTCTACTAAACTTGAAGGTAAGAAAGTAAATGATCCTATCAAGTTCGATATTCGTTCATCTGAAAAAGAAATGAAACAACCTGAGCATAAATTTAACGAATTAGATTTATGGAAGATGTTAAAAGATAAAGGTGTTCCATTATGGATCATACTTGAAATGCTACAAAAGTCTCGTAAAGAAAAAGAAGCTCAAAATAATTCGGTTCAAAATACAAATGCAATTGAGGAAACAAACGAGACTCGATTAAATGAAGTATTGTAATCTATTTTATATAAATGGTCTATAAACTAAAAAGAGTTCGAGGTTGATAAAGTTTCTATCAACCTCGAACTCTTTTTTAAGATTTTTCTCCAATCGTTACAAACTGAAAAGATACTTCTCCTTCCAAACCTTTAATTAGCTTTTTTACTTTGATATTTTCATTAACCAATGAATTATCTGTCGACATTTTAGGTTTTTCATCACCTATAGATTTTTTAAATTGAAGAAGATGCAATTTTGTTTCATTTGCTTTTATTTCCTTATATACATTGTTTTTTGATACAATCACATACCGTTGCGTTGGATAAATACGTTTGTTACCAATCCAAGCGTCACTATCGTATATGACAGGAATCTCTTTTCCTTCTAGTTTAATACTTTTCAAAGTCTTTTCGTCGTCTTGTGCAAACAGTAGCGAACCCCCTTTTGGGAATTTCGGTAACGTATTTACAGGTATATAATTAGAGCCATTGTCTCGTTCACGAAAAACTTTAGCTTTAATCAATGCTTGTGCTGTAGATTCATTTAAAATTAATACGTGTCCGTTTCCATAAATACCTGTTTTCACAGAAAACACTTCATTTACTTTCGTAATTTCCTGATAACGATTAATAATTGGTGAAATTTTATTTTCATCTCCAATGATTAATATACCGTTTGCAGGAAATAGATTCTCCTTTTTAGAACATGCACTAAAACTTATTATTAGTAGTATCGTTAACATAAAAATAGTTAAAGTTCTTTTCATCGCGTTTCCTTTCATCATACAGTTGATTTTTTTACATACTTTCATATAGTCTTACAAGCTAATAAAATCTATTGCTCCATAACCTTATAAAGCTTTTGCAAGTAACGCCAACGGGTTATAAAGAAATATAAAACTTGTATACAAATAAATGAAATTAAAATTATGATAGAGCTATTCATAATAGAAAAATCGACTAATTGTTGTAATGCCATATAAGCAACTACAGTATGTATCACTGCAATGATAATCGGTAAGAAGAACATTAATAATAACTGTCTCGTTACAACTTTCTTTAGCTCTCGTTTACTTAATCCCATTTTCGAAATCATTTTATATTGCTGTTGATCACGATTCAAATCCGTATATAATCGGAAATAAATAAAACTAGCAGCAAATGTAAAGAAGACGATTCCGACTAAAACACTTGCCATAAGTAATAATCCATTCGTTTGTTTTGCACTTAACAAATCTATAGTTAAAGCTCGAAACTGAAAACTACCTTCTTCTTCCGCAAATGTACTAATTAATTCGTTTGAAATTCTCTTCGTTTTTATCCAATCGTCTACAACAAATCCGTAAGTACGATATGGAATATCAAGATTATCTGGATCACTAATAATAGGTATTTCATCATATACATGATCTTGAACAGCGATATATATATTTCTCGTATCATGTGGTAAAACTAAATTTTCTACAGCCTTTTTCACTTGAAATGTCTTTGTCCATTCACCTTGAATGACTTCTATACTTTTTTTATACTCGCCATTTTTAAATTCTTGTTTTTGTGATACGACTCCAGGAATTAATAAAATTTCATCCTCTTTTTCAATCGTTTCTTGTTGATACCCAAGTGCTTTAGCAAGATCGTTATATTCACTTAACTTCATTACAATTACATTACTTTCTGTGTATATATATGAAGCTGAAGCCATTCGATATGGAATGTTAGCATCAGAAAGTTGTTTTTTTATAATAGAAAGATTTTTATTTAATGCTTTTTCGTTTTCAAAATCCCCATATAAAAATGTATACGGATTTGTCATCCTTACCAAATCTTTACTTCCAATTGCAGCTGTTGTACCAATCGCTGTAAATGCAACTGCTGAAACAATAGAAACTATAAAAAACATCGTTGCATTATCTTTCATACGGTAAATTAATTCAGAAAACGTTAATATATTTGTTCTCTTTAAAAAGAAAGATTCTCTCCTTTTAGCAAGATGTAATATATAAACGCTACACTGTGTATATAAAAAGTACGTTCCTATAATTACTAGCAGGACACCCATTCCAAGCGTAGTAAAACTAGAACTTGAAATGAAGCGAAATACTGAGAAATATCCATATCCTATACTACTTAAAGAAAGTAGCGATAATAAAATTGAAGATTTCAGTTCAGGTTTTGGCTTTTCCTCTGCTCGAATAAGTTCCACAAGTTCCGTTATTTTTACCATTTTAAATGTAAATAGTGAAACAATTAAAAATAAGAAAAGAAAAGTGATAACTGTTAATAATACAGCCTTCACTGGTGTATAAAAAGGTAAACCATTATTAATCATTAATACACTTGCGCTTATCAATAAGACTAGTTTAGAAAATATGAGTCCGATGAAAATCCCTATACAAATTGAACCAAATCCAATCAACATATTTTCAATTAATAATAATTTCTTAAACTGTTTCATTGACATACCTTGCATCATTAATATGCCAAATTCTTTCTTACGAGTTTTTAAAAATGAACTAACTGAATATAGAATAAAGAAAAATGAAAATACAAAAATCAAACCTTGCGAAAGTGTAAATCCCATAGTACCATACGCGCTTATTGTTGCACTTGTTGATTTTAATTCTCCTTGTAAATCAGGATGAAATAATAAAAGAGCATACGTAAAGAAAATCATAATAGAAAATGTACTACTTAAAAAATGACCTGCATATGTACGCTTATTACGAAAAATATTATTAAATGCGAACTGACGAAAAGTCATGGCTTTTCCCTCCTAACAAAGAAAGGACATCCATAATCTTTTGATAAAACGCTTGCCTGCTTTCGCCGCAATAGATTTCATTATATAGTTGACCATCTTTAATAAATATAACCCTGTTGCAAAAACTCGCTGCATACGGATCATGTGTAACTAACATCATCGTCGCTTTTTCTTCTTTATTTAGAGTATCAAGCATCTCCATTACATCATTTGAAGATTTAGAGTCTAAATTCCCTGTTGGTTCGTCAGCAAGTAATAATTGTGGCTTATGGACAATCGCACGTGCGATTGCCGTTCTTTGAGCTTGCCCCCCTGATATTTCAAACGTTCTTTTACTCAATATATCTGTAATATTTAATTTCTCTGCAATTTCTTCCACTCGTTTGTTCATTTCTTGTACAGACACACCATCTAAAGTCATCGGTAATACGATGTTTTCTTTTACAGTAAGTGTACTAAGAAGATTAAATGATTGAAAAACAAATCCTAATTGTTTTCTGCGGAATAACGCTAATTCTTCTGATGATAATCGAAAAGGATTTGTGCCATTAATTAAAATTTCTCCCGATGATGGAGAATCAATTGTAGATACCATATTCAATAACGTTGTTTTCCCACTACCCGATGGCCCCATAATCCCTACAAATTCGCCTTCTTGAATGGATAAATCAATATCTACTAATGCTTTATAAGGTACTTTCCCTTTATATACTTTACTAATATTTTTTGCATGTAAAATTCCCATGTATATTCCCCCTTCATTTGCACTTCTCATAGTAGAGTGTAAATGAATTGTCTTATAGCTCATATTGATTCATCTTTCATTTATCTTACACGCTTGTAAGATTTCTAAAAAAACTGACAATATAGCTGTTTTTAAACTAAAATTAACCCATAACTATCTTATAATAATTGTATAGTGTCAGGAAATACAATGTATATCAATTCTTTATTATATAAATGAAAAAAGTTATATTTTTAAC
>Ga0209463_1000812_pt1 | contig 21325 bp, 19 predicted proteins | sample AgamicMgSfrz_FD_187169 | JGI IMG/M metagenome (GOLD analysis project Ga0209463, IMG submission 187169) | Agave microbial communities from Guanajuato, Mexico - Mg.Sf.rz (SPAdes) (version 2) | ecosystem: Host-associated > Plants > Phyllosphere > Phylloplane/Leaf | place: Guanajuato, Mexico... | reverse complement strand
CGTTCATATCCTAGACTTTGATACATTATATCACGATTCCAGAAACTTTTATTATTTGCATGAAGAGATGCGGTAAAATAGCCATTCTCGCTTAAAATTTCTGGTGATGCTTGATATTCATTTCCAGAATGAGTAAAGAAAACTGCCCCTCTGCTTAAAGGATACAATGAATTTTCTACAATAAATTCGGAGTCAGATGTTTTACCCTGTCCAGTCTGATGGTAAAAGTTCTCAAAATAAAAACTATCTTTAATAAATTCGTTCAAGAAAGGTGAAATCTCTTCCCCATTTACTTCGCGATTTACAGTAAAACTCTGAGTAGACTCCAAACTTACCATTATCACGTTTTTTCCTTTGGCGATTCCAAACATGTCCTTATTTGGTTCAGTATAATTCGCCTGATTATAGTTAAGCATATCTGTTAATTCGCTTCCATCTGCAAATGCTCTTTGTGCAGAAGTCTTTGTTTGCAGAAAAATATCATATAGCTGGTAATTGTAAGTACCAATATTCTTTACTAAAAGCTCTCGATCAAATGTTCTTGTTAACAACTGTGTTCTTTGTGTTTCTGCTAAACTCAAATTAAAAAACGCTAAGCTAATCGTAAATAAATAAAAAATACTTTGCTGAACTCTTGTGTATTTTGGAATTTTTAAAAAGGATGGTTTCTTTTTCATTATTACTGCAAGCAAAATAATATCAACAAAGAAAAGAATATCCGTAACATGAATTAACTCCCTGACACTACTCCCCAAATCGCTCATATTACTAGTTTGAAATAAAAGCGGGAGGGTTAAAAAGTCTGTATAGACGCGATAAAAAACTACATTCGCATATAATACAAAAGAGAGAATCAAACTAGAGGTGAATATATATCTTTTTTGATTTTTCGCTGAGAAAAACATGGATATTCCCAAAATAAACAATAACGAGCTTAAAGGGTTAATAATTAAGATAAATTGTTGAACCCAATTTTCAATTTTAATATCAAAGCTAGTAATATATGCAATATTTGTTTTAATCCATAGTAAAACTGTTGCAATCGTTATAAGTGATAGCTTAGACCATTCTATTTTTTTCTTAAACAATGATGAATCCTCCTAACTATTGATCAAACAAAATCTCTAAATGATCACTTTACACATTTTACAATAATTTTATTATATAAAGCCAATCTTTATGAAATTTTAATCTATTTTTCATCTTCATGTATTATTATAATAACTTACTCTTTTTTAGACGTCCAACCAGAAGAAAAGTTTCAAAAAAATAGTACTTTTTTAAAGAAATTTTTTTCTGAATGTTCAATCTATTTTTCTCACAAAGAATCTTCTCCCTAATAGAAGAAGATTTGCGGAAATATTAGATTTTAAAAAGTTATTATATATATTCCTACATAACTAGATTAATGTTTTGCAAGCCACGCAGCACCAATTACCCCTGCTGTATTCCCAAGCGTTGCCACATCAATGACTGTTGACTCTGCTACGCTTTTAAAAGAGAATTTCATGAAATTCTCCTTAACAGGATTCAACAGAACGTCACCAGCTTTTGATACACCGCCACCAATTACAATTTTCTCAGGATTTAATGTATTGGCGATGTTTGCTAATACCAATCCTAAATGAAATGCAACAAATTGCACGATTTCGTTTGCTAATTCGTCGCCTCTTTTTGCTGCATCAAATACATCCTTTGCTGTAATAGCGCCTTCTTGATCCAACACAGAATGAAGCTCACTTAATGTATGTCTTTGTGCTAATCGTTCTTTCGCTAAACGGACGATTCCAGTTGCAGAGGCAATCGTTTCTAAACAGCCTGTTTTCCCACAGTTACAAAGAGCACCATTTTCAACAATAGCAGTTAGATGTCCTATTTCACCAGCGGCACCCTTTACTCCCTGTACGATATCTCCATTAATAATTACACCGCCACCTACACCAGTGCCAAGTGTTACGCAAACCAAATCTTTAGATCCTTCTCCAGCTCCCTTCCACATTTCACCTAAAGCTGCACAATTCGCATCATTATCTATGGTTACCGGCAGTCCTAAATCTGCTTCTAGTCTAGCTTTTAATGGAAAATTATCTGGCCATCCTAAATTTACCGTATTAAAAATGATTCCTGTTTCATAATCAAATGGTCCTGGAGCACCCATTCCTGCACCTAAAACATCTTCCTTCGAATGACCTAATTCTTGCAATTTAGCATCAATCGATTTTGCTATATCCGAAGTAATGTTTTTTCCTTCATCTGAATTATCGGTAGGGATTTCCCAATGATCAATTAAATCGCCATTTAATGATAAAAAGGCAATTTTCACTGTTGTTCCGCCTAAATCAATTCCAGCTACCCATTTTTCCTTCATCCTCAATTCCCCCTATTTTTCTCATCTGTTAAATGTTGTATTTCATGATTAAGCAAGCGCATCGCAGAGTCGAATTCTTGTTCCTTTATTAATTGAGAGTGATATAATTCTTTTATTTCCGATTTCATTAATTGTAAATCGCCTACATAAATAATTGTTCCATAACTTTTTAGAAACTGTTGTACATCATAAATTGTTTGCATGGTATCCCTCGATTTCATCCATTATTCTACCTACTGCAAAGGTTTGCATAAAGTGATAAATTAATCGTTTTCAAATTAAGTATATAGGAAACGAACTGTTTCCTCAACAGCAGATTGTTTTCCACTATTAGAATAGTTATTCCTCGTCAAAAAGATAAAAAAGGTAAATCTATTTCTCTTAAGATCAAGCCTTTATCCCAGGCAATAAAACCTAACGCAAGCTGTGGTAAAGCGAGGTTTAAACTCTTCCGTAACGCTCTAATAATAGTAACTAACCATCCATGGGAGATGAAAAAAAACCTCCAATGATAGTTAGTTTTCTTTATCATATTTTTCTTTTCTATTCATATAATGAAAGAAGTGTATATAAGACAGGCTTATGCCACATTAGCATTCTTAAGATGGAGCGGTGAAAATAATGAAAAAAGATTTTATTCGTTTAACTCTATCTCTTCTCATTCTCGTTTCTATTTTCTATATTTTTCAACAAAAGCAGATTGCAAAGGAAAGTATAACTTATTTTCCAATAGATCCTACTGTGACCTTTCCAAAAGCAAATACAACGCTTACCTTTAGCAAAAAAAGATTTGATGAATACAGCATTCTTTGGGAAAGTAATTCTTCTATTAATAAGCTAGCCTATTTAAGACAAGACATGAGCTTACTGTATGCAAATGGGAAATTGATAAGCACGATGGGAGAATGGAAGCAAAATACATTAGAACTTTCTGAGAAAAAGACAGTCGTTGAAAGAGAAAGCAACTATTTACAAGCTATTACTTTTCATTATGCCGAAATACATGATGCCAGTGAAAGAATATTCAGCTCACAAAAAATTTCTGCCGATAATTTATATGTTATCAACTCAAAATTTGAAAACACACCTATTTTTTTTCATCATCCTAATAACTTAGTAGAAAAGGATTGGGCCAAAACATTAGATAAAGAGGCATTTGACTATGCAGAGTACGCTTATCGTCAAGGGTTAAAGAAATTCCATATTTCAGCTGATCAATACCATACTAAACTTTTACTTACAGAATTAACACAATACAACGATGCACCTCTCCCGCATTTTTCCAAGGAACAAAGCGCAAAAATTATCGGACAATTAACAGAGGGACTTTACAAAAACTATTTCCTTGGCATTATAAAAGAAGATGGAACCATTGCAGATCCCATCGGAAGTTCTATTCCAATAATTTTAATTAGTGACAACCATCTTCTTATCTTATTTACCACAGTAGATGATGAGCCAATTGTTTTAAGACAACAAATATCTACTCTTTAATTTTATCCCATAAACGAAGATATTTAAGATTATTTTCGTCTAATTCTATCGCTGTTTGTATATATTCTCTTGCTTTGGTTAAATTTTCATTATAAAGACTGACTACGGCTAAATTATAATAAGCCTCATGAAATTGTGGATTCAAAGCGATTGTTTTTTGAAGATTTTCTTCCGCTTTGGCAAATTCTTTATTCTTAAGCTGAATATAAGAAAGTAAGAAATAATAGTTTTCATTATTTTTAAATTCAACTTTATTCAACACTTCTTCCGCTTGCGCGTATTTTTCATCATTTATATAATTATTAACCAATTTAAGTGCAGATTTATCCACTCTATGTAACACAGCTGTACTCGCTGTATAGCTAATCCCAACACCTATCAGTAATAAGGTCATAACCAAAGCGTTGAGCTGGATTTTCCAGCTTTTTTTCTTGGGAAAATGGACGATAGCAGTCGCCAAAAATCCACCTACTAAACCGCCAATATGGCCGGCATTATCGATTCCTTGAATAGTAAATCCAAAAATAAGATTAATAATAATAATAATGATAACATTCCAGCCCATCACGCGAAAAAAAAGCTTTGGAAATTGCCAGGCAAAATAAAGAAGAGCCCCAAAACATCCAAAAATGGCACCACTTGCCCCAGCTGATAAAGAGGGACTTAATAAATAGCTCGCAAATACCCCACTAAACCCGGCAAATAGATAAATAAATAAGAATCGACTGTTTCCAAAAATCCGCTCAATTAATGGTCCCACATAATATAGTGCAATCGAATTCATTAGTAAATGTAATATCCCAATATGTATGAAAATCGGTGTTATTAGTCGCCACCATTCCCCATCGGCAATTAAATAATTTACTTTTGCCCCCCAATTAATTAACGTTTCACTGTTGGTACTTCCCCCACTTCCTTCCATTAAGAAAAACATAATAATTTGAATAGCGATAAAAAGATAAGATATAAAAGGTTTGCCAAAATGAAGCAGCTGTCTTTCTTCTTGTTCATTTTGTTTTATATGGGTAAAAACATCTTCTTTATATGTTTCAATTTGTGCGTTTCGTTCTTTCTCTGTATCAGGAATGACATTCAAGTCAGCTATAGTATGTCCAGCTAACTCCCATTCTTCCATGGACCGATCGAGAAGGATAGTTTTTATTTCTACTTTTTTATCCGCACTAATAAATGGCTTATCAATTAAATGTGCAAAGGAATCGACAGGAGGAAAAGCTGTTATATACATACTCTCCACTTTAAGAGAGCGATTTCGCAATGTACGTCTAATTCTTTCAGCATTTAAAGCGGTTCTTTCCATATCTCTACTTAGCCAATTACTCCAATCCAAATCAATACGGAATAAACGAATAACAGGATACTTTATTGCACTTCTTTGTTCCTCTAACCATATCTCTTGTTGGTCTTCTGAGAGATAAATTATTTTATACTGACATTCCGTCACTAAAAAATCGACTAATCTCCAATATTTATATTGTTCTATCTCCATCTGTTCTCTCCCTACTCTCCGAACACTGTATAGACTTCTCTTTTTTCATTCTCCAGTTGTTTAAAAAGAACGTCGTCATTTTAGGAAATCACCTTTTCCTTAACAATACTATAAAGGGCCTATCATTTCCTTTTTTTGATAAAATACCATTAAATTATACTCTATGCAGCTAATATATGTAGTTAGATCATGTTTTAATGTCTGCTTATAATAAAGGGAAACCGGTATTTTACAGATTACCCTTTAAAGAAATTTAGAAACTATAATAGCAAAGGAAATACCCTGTGTGATCTCACAGGGTATTATGACTGAAATAAATTCGGTGTTTTAAACAGCATTTATCATCCACTCTATGCTTTTTGAAAGTTATTGATAAATAGTGTTTTGCGAACGTCCAAAAACAGAATTCATCATCATTCTTTTTATACTAGGAACACTCAATAATACTCTTACAGCATATTTACGGACCAATGGATTCCTTAATACGGTATTCATGACACGGTAACGTTTTTGAATTAAATAATATCCACCTAACGCAATTAGTAAAATGGAGAATACTCTTGACATTTTTCCATCCCTCCTAATAATTAGTTTGGTGATAAAAATTAATTTTATCCGTTTTGATTATGTGAAAATATTCCCGTATCTTAATTCCGCAAATAGACTACGGTAAATCATTACTGAAAGAAGACAAAATACAACAAGGCTGCTAACAAACCAGAAAGAACATTCACCATATCATTATTAAATAAAGCAAACCCTTTTATCTTAACTAGGCTTTCATGACATTTCCGATTTGTTTCAAAAATTTTTCCACAAACTGGACACTTATACTCCACTTGTACAAATGCTCCTAAAATGGTATCAATAACGTTCCCTAGAAATCCAAATAGAATGATGCTAATAAATCCAAATCCTCCTAAATGAATGGGAAATAATACGAGTGCTGTTAATGCAATAACAAACGCTCCTGCTAATGCAGCCCATGTCCCTAAAACACTGATTGCCCCTGAAGTACCTGTTTCTGTTGGTTTCCATGTTCGAACAGTGATTGGATTTTTCTTACTTAATGAACCAATTTCAGAAGCCCATGTATCCGAATTGGCAGCTGCAAGCAAAATGGAGAAAACAGTAATCCAAATGGAGTCTTTAGTAAAATAATAAATGATACCAGCAATGGCAGCAAACCCTCCATTTGCCATAACTTGTAATGCATCGCGAGTAGATCCTTTTTGTGTTTTTTCTGCCATCGATTGTTTTGTTTTACCTTTGTATTTTGAAAACATACTAGAAGACACAAAAAATACTCCTAGAACAATTAATCCTTTATAGCCAAACCCGATCGCAATTCCTGTACCGACGAAAAAAGCTGCCATTGCACCACTCTTAGTTAAAGATCGACGTTTGAAAGCATAATAAGAAACAAATAAAATGAAAATAGGATATATAATACTACTCATCTGTACATAATACCCCTTCATTGGTAATTATTTTTTGGACTGCTAGGTCATGGTTCTCTCTTGGGATTTCTGTCTGTAGCTGCATAGAAAAAGCTAACGATATTGTCTTTCCTTTAAAATTTTGCAGAAAGCGATCATAATATCCTCCTCCGAAACCTAGTCTATATCCTTTTGGCGAATAGGCTAGCCCTGGAACAAGGAGTAAATCAATCTGTGCTGGATCTGTTTGTTCTGTTTCTTCTACAATAGGTTCGAACAAATGACTATAAACAGATTCAAGCTGATTAAAATGCTCTAATTGGCGAAAAGTCATTTGTCTAGTTGCGGGGTCGCACTTTGGAATACTTACCTTTTTTCCTAATTGCCAAGCTGTACGAATAATTTGATAAGTATCAACTTCAGGAAATTTGGAAATGGTAATCCCGATATGATTAGCAGAAGTAAAGGAAACGTCCTTATATAATTGGAGAGCTATCTGATAAGACATATGCTCATATTGAGGCTTACTAATATTATGTAGTTGTTTGATCATATTTGTTCGAAACTGTTTTTTTTCCTGCATCTTATGTACACACCATCCTTACCTTCTGTTTTAAAATATGAAAAAACAGAAGGGATATCCCCTTCTGCTTATTTTGTTTCACGGTGAACTGTAGTACGTTTTTCTCTTGAGCAATATTTTTTTAGCTCAAGACGATCTGGATTATTTCGTTTATTTTTTTTAGAAATGTAGTTACGATCACCACATTCAGTGCAAGCTAACGTAATGTTTACACGCATGTTTATTTCCCTCCAAACTATAGGTTGCTAGTTCGTGCATACGACTTTTATATGATAACATCTTTTGTTAGGAAATGCTAGTACTTGTTTTCATTAGAACATGATTCAAATCTAAAATATCTTTTTTTTCTGTGCCCGTTATCGACCAAGCACGGCTAATCCCAGATGATTGGGGCTTAATTTCCATATTTAAGGAAAAGATACTTACACTTGAACCTTTAGCCATTGGTTGATATTTAAGAATGCCTTTATGATTATTGTTCCAGATAAGATCTGTGTGTACATTCCAAATAGGTTGTACAGTTCTCTGTTCGATACTCGTTGTTTCATGTTTCCCATTTACTAAATAGAGCTGGTCATCGATGGAATGATAGATGACATTTTCCGTAGGTGATACAAATGAAAGATGTTCCTGATAAGCTTTAGTAAAGTAATTTAAGACTAGAATTTTCATTTTCTTCGTTTCAGTAGAATGATTACGCACATAAATTTCATTATATTGTATTTTAGAATGTTTGTGTATTTGCTTTACATGCACAGAAATGGAATGCTCAGGTATTAATTTTTCATAACCGTTTTGAATCCAATATGTTTTGCCATCAATCCAAATTCCAGGTGTTGTCGTTAATTTTTTCATTAATAGCTTTCTTTGAACACTTTGAAAGTCTTTTTGTAAATTAGCCTCAATTTTCATTCTATCTTCACCTACTCTAATATTTTTAATTAGATATGGATTCTTTCACCTTTGCACGAACGATTAGTTCATCAAAAACTCTTCTTGTTTCTTCCCCAATTCGATTCCAACTAAAAAGGTGGCTCACTAATTTTTTGCCATTTTCACCAATCTCTTTACCTACTAATGGGTTTTCCAATAAATACTCTATATTCTCTACTAAGTTTTCTGCATTATTTGGTTCCATATATAGTCCTGTTTCTTTATCTTTAATAATTCCTTTTAAGCCACCCGTCTGGGAAACAATCGTTGGAATTGCAAATACTAATGATTCTAGGGCTACAATCCCAAATGGCTCATATGAACTCGGTATCACTACGATATTTGCATGGGCATAAAATGCATTCTTCTGTTCTTCCTGTAAATAGCCTATCAACCGGACATTTTCCGATAGTCGGTTTCTCTCAATAAATTTTTGGTACTCATCATACATTGGACCGACTCCCGCTATAACAAAAGAAATATCCGATCTCTTCTTAAGCAATTTTCTTGCCGCTTCTAATAGCGTCCCAAAACCTTTTTCTTTAACCATTCTTCCCATAGCAAAAATAATTTTTTGGTTACTGTTCAGATAAGAGGATTCAATTGGCGCAAGCGAAATCTCTTCCATTTTTAAAGATTCTACTCCATTTGGGATAACAGAAATTTTTGCTTGTTCTACTTCAAAAACCGTCATTACTTCATTCTGCATATATTCACTGCAAACGATTAAAGAATCTGCTGCATGTATAAGCTGTCTTTCTTTTTCATGGATAAACTTCTGCATTTCCGTATAGATTCCGCCATTTCTGCCATGCTCTGTCGCATGTATTGTGGCGATTAAAGGAATTTGGAATTGATCCTTTAATGAAAGCGCGGCAGCACCTACTAGCCAATCGTGTGCTTGAACTAAATCGAAAGTCGTATGCTTAGCTATTTCTACTGCTTTATCCCACATTGCAAGATTTAATCCGCCAATCCAATGGATAAAATTATGTTCCTTACTATGCATTGGTTTGACTCGATAAACAAATAAACCGTCCTTTTCTTCTACATCTTCTGCTCCTTTGTTCATATCTTGTGCTGTAATAAGATGAACTTCATATCCATTTTTCACTAGACTACTTGTTAATCCCACTACATGTGTTCCGAGACCACCGATTACATTTGGTGGATATTCCCATGATAAAATGAGTGCCTTTTTTCTATTTTCCGGTTCCTTTTGGATTAACTTCTGATTAGTCATCTGGATTGTTGTATTTAAAATCGGGTACTCTTGTTCTCTGAAAGATAACCACTCTTTATCAATAGATCCTTTCAAATACCTACTTAACTTATTTGCCGCGTCTAGGTAATCTGCCGCTGCTTCTTTTTCCCAATTATCTTGGTAAAGTAAAGCGCTTAACATTATCCATTCTTTTTCCAGCTGTTTCTGAATCCTTTGACTGTCCGTATTTAAAGTAGTTTGTCTCCATTGATGAACTTCTCTTTCCATAAAAGCTAAAGAGACATATGAAGAGCTTTGTTTATGCATATTTCTTTTTCTGTCACGGTTTAAGAAAGAGGCACATAAATGTACATGATCCATCCCTTGACTGAATTGCTTTAAATACGTATTAGGCGTGATATGAACCATATAGCCTTCATCACTTAAGTAACGGATCGTTTTATTAAGATCTTCCCGCACCTTTACATAATTATCTAAATCAATTGGTAGGGACAAAATAGACTCATTTGTATAATGATTATACGACTCAAGCAACTCCATAATTGCTTTATCCCAGGCTTGTTTAGTCGCATTCTCCACTTGAAAAATCTGATACAAACTTTCTTCTATCGGGAAGAAAACCACATCATGTGGGGATTCCACTGCGATTCCAACATCACTTGGTAAAGGATCGCTATGATAGATTGTTGCACTATTAAGATAACTGTATGTTAACTTCTCTTTTTTCAAATATAAGTCCAAGCCAGGTGAAAAATATCCTTCTGGAAACCAAAATCCTTTTGGACGATAAGCTAAATAATCATCGATAATCGATAAACCCATTTCCATTTGCAATTGAACACCCGTACTGGTTGAAACATTTGATAAAAGGGAAAAAGAAGCAGGACTTCCAAGCAGTTCGATTCGATTTTCTTGCATGAGTTTCTTAAGTACTTTTAATAAATTTTTCTCCTTTTGAAGCCAATAAGAAAGTAATTCAACGTCCTGAGCTTCTTTTTCTAAAAATTCTGTTATTTCTTCTCGAAACGACGGTAAATCCAGCATCTCCAAATATATTGGTGGTATAACAAGTTGAATAGTATAAGACGGACTATCCTTTTCAGTATGGAAAAGAAAGTTTATAAAATTTATTGTCTGTTCATAAAACTCCTTTTTAGCGTGCTTATCTTTCGAAAAATAGTTCATAAAAGGAATCTTATTGATTACAATCAATTGAAAATAAGAACCATTCATTTCTTTTTCACATCCTCTTGCTCTTCTAATTCATAATAGCTATAGGTACTTACATGCTCAATCCAATTTGGAATGGAAACATCCCCATTTTCCCATTTCAGCAACTCTTTTTCCATTATTCCAGTATGATCTTGTGAAGTTCTAGGCGTATGTAATGGATTAGACTGTAATATAGGCAAAAAGGATTGATAAACATCGAGGACACCAATTTCAAAACAAAAACTTCTGTTTGGCACTAAGTCTTTTAGTACAACCGATTCCTGTTTATTTTCAACCGGTAGCAAACGATGATTATGCGCATTGGTTCCATTATATATAATGCTCGTTATATCGTTAATCTTTATTGCCAAAGAACAGCTATTGGGGTCAATATCATAATAAGTTGAAATTAGCTGCCATTTCCCTTCAGGTATTCTCCAAAATACTAATGCCGTTTCTTCACTTGTTAACCAAGCTTCCATGCCATTTTTCTTTGCTAATAAATCAATGCTTGTCCAAAAATTTTCGGTTACATAAGGATTCTTCCTTTGTGATTCCTTATTAATCTTTTTCTCTTCTACTTGTCCAGTTACCTCTTGTTCTTTTACGTACTTTTTCCATTGGTATTGAACTTTACCTACAGTTGAATTTAGTTCGATGGCAATTTTCCGGAAAGAAAGTCCTTTACGTCTTAAATTTACAATTTGTTCAATCAATAGAACTAGCACCTCTTTCTAAATTTTGTTTTCTTTTCCTGTTTTATCTTTGTTGTATGTATCGCAACTTACTAGTATATGTCTACAAGATTCTTTTTAGTTCCCTATTTATACTATTATGTTACCACTGAATTGGTAATGCTACAATGAACAGATTTTGTCGGATTATGCTTTAACTTACGTACGTTTATCTAAAGGGCTCAAAAAAATTTTTCAACCTTTTAGCCATCTGCTTTAGTAACCCAAATTCGACATATGCTTTTAAAAAAAACAGTTTAATTACGACATATTTTTAAATGTTTCGCAAATGAATTCGAATATTGTCTCCCATTTTTTGAAGAAATTAATGAAATTTCCGACTGTCCTGTAAAAAGCACCTAGCTTTTCTTTTTGATTAAATAGGAATTATTTATGGAAAATGATAAAATATCTTTAGACTGGACAGCTTCTATAAAGCTTACTTTATTAAAATAATTTAAAATGAAGAAATTATCCTGAGGTGAATTATGTTAACTGTTATGCTAGTACTAATAGGAGTTTCCTTATTGCTCCTAATTCTATCTTTTTTCCTGCGTGACCCTATTAAAGATTTGCGCGAAGAAATAGACCAACTTTCCATTCAACAAGTACAAGAAATGTATAAAATAAAAAAGAAATTAAAGGTCCTTGAAGAAGAATTAATGATTGGTGAAGAGAATTTTGCTTTTAAACCATCATCTGTGATAAAAGACACAAAACCAGACCAAACTGAAAATAACCAACCAATTCATGCCATTATTAAAAATCAAGTTTGGACACTTGCGGCAAGTGGCGTTCCCGTTGATCAGATCGCAAATCAATCTTCCCTATCGATTACTCAAGTTCAGCAAATTATAAATGAAAGGGTCGGAAAGTAACTAAATGAAGAAACAAAACTTACGTTCGTTTGCAATCGGAATGCTCCTTTCAGCAAGTATAATTGCTAGTTGTTATCTATATCAAGATAACAACAAGCAAGAACAAAACACCCTAAACGTTTCAAATACGACAACCTATTTACAAAGAGAGGGTTTTGCTGTATTAACAGAGGCTGAATACACAGATTTACAAACAAAATTAGAGGAAAGCACCCAGAATCAAACAAAACCAAATGCGGAAGCTAATAAAGAGAAGCAAGAAGAACCTAAAGAGGAAAAAAAGGAGACATATTCCTACACGCTTAAAATTACCAGTGGTATGAGTATTTCCACGATCGCCGAGCTATTATTTAACGAAAACATTGTGAAAGACCAAGAAGAATTTGAAACATATTTAATTGATAATGACTACCATACAAAAATTCAAGTTGGGAGCTTTCGCTTAACTAGTGACATGAGCTACAAAAAAATTGCCGAGACACTTACGAAATAAACAATGCATCATAAAGTAAAACTTCCATCAGTGGGGGTTTTCCCTCTGATGGTTTGTTAAACCAATCGGACCTATACAGACAATTGATCTTCCACCTATCTTCCTCTTATTCTCATAAGCTTGAGGGGGAGTCTTACTGTCCGTTAAGAGTGAAATAAAAATCCCCTTACAAAAAGGGGATTCAGACTGGAGACAAACTTAAGTTAAAGGTTTGTCTCCAGTTTTTTATATTGGCGTTCTAATCCTTTTTTTTAAAATTTGACAATTTACCAATCGTATTGTCTACCTTTTACTAAATAAAAGATATTTTCAGCAATATTAGTAGTGTGGTCTGCTGCTCTTTCTAAGTAGCGACATACAAACGTCAGCTGTGAGATTTGATGCAAATATTCAGGTTTATTTTTACTGATTTCGAATAACTCAATAAACGCTTGTTTGTTCAAACCATCTACTTCATCATCCATCTCAGCAATTTTCCGTGCTAACTTTGTATCTTCCTTATTATATGCATCTAGCGATAAACGCAGCATTTCATTCGTAATTTCCAGCATCTTTTTTACGTGAACCATCGGTTTTACTAATTCTTGATTGCCTATTCTTATAGTAGCTTTTGCAATATTTACGGCAAAATCGGCGATTCTTTCAATATCTGTTGCAATCTTTATTCCAACAATAATCCGTCTCAAATCAATTGCTACAGGAGCCTGTTTCGCAATTAGAAGAATAGCAAAATCATTTATTTCTTCATACAATCTATCTGCCTCTGCATCATCATCAATAATTTCTAATGCCATTTCTATGTTTTGCGTTTCAAGCGCTTCTAAAGATCTTTGTAAAGCTTGAATAGAAAATTCTCCAAGCTCTGTTAATTTCCCTTGTAGTTCCTTAAGACCTGCTTCAAATTTCTCTCTAACTGGCATGGTATGAGTCTCCTTTTTGGGATTTCAGCTATAATAATTATCCAAATCTACCTGTAATATAATCTTCCGTTCTTTTATCTTTTGGGTTAGAGAATATTTTATCTGTAACATCAAACTCTACTACTTCTCCATTTAAGAAGAAAGCTGTTTTATCAGAGATACGTGCCGCTTGCTGCATATTATGTGTAACGATAATAATGCTGTAATTTTCCTTTAATTCTTGAACAAGTTCCTCTACTTTTAAAGTCGAAATCGGATCGAGAGCAGATGTTGGTTCATCCATTAGAATCACATCTGGTTCAATAGCTAGGCAGCGAGCGATACAAAGGCGCTGCTGTTGTCCACCAGAAAGTCCATACGCATTTTGGTTTAACCTATCTTTTACTTCATCCCAAATTGCCGCACCTCTTAAACTTTTCTCTACTATTTCATTTAAAATTTTCTTATCGCGAATACCATGAATTTTCGGTCCATATGCAACATTTTCATAAATTGACTTTGGAAATGGGTTTGGTTTTTGAAAGACCATTCCTACTTTTGTTCTTAATTCTTCCACCCCGTAATCTTTGTCAAAAATATTACGGCCGCGATAGTTAATTTCGCCTGCTGTTTTCACTCCAGGCACTAATTCGATCATACGATTTAATGTTTTTATATAAGTTGATTTCCCACAGCCTGACGGACCAATTATAGATGTTACCTCATTTTCCATAATATCTAAATCAATATTTTTCAATGCATGATTATCCCCATACCATAGATTAAGCTGATTTGTTTTATAAACAGAATTTTTTGTGTTAACATCTGTTGTACTTTCTACTGCTTTTTTCACTTTGTCTACAAAAACTGTGCTCATTTGAAGTTCCCCCTGTACGTTTAATAACGTTTTTGAAATTTATTTCTGATAAATACTGCAATAGAATTCATTAAAATTAATAACACTAATAAAACGATAATCCCTGCGGCTGCAAGACTTTGGAATTCTTCCTGTGGTCTTCCTGTCCAGTTATATATTTGCATCGGCAATACGGTAAACATATCAAAGACTGTTCTAGGCAAGAATGCTAGGAATAAAGGTAGCCCTAATACTACTAAAGGGGCCGTTTCCCCGATTGCACGTGATAGAGCAAGTATTCCTCCCGTTAAAATACCAGGAATAGCCGCAGGCATTACTACTCTTACAATCGTCTGCCATTTGGTTGCTCCCATCCCCAATGATGCTTCTCTCAATTCATTTGGCACCGCACGAATTGCTTCTTGTGCCGCTACAATAATAATTGGTAGAACTAACAAACTCATTGTTAATCCAGCTGCTAGGACACTTGTTCCAAGTGATAATGCACGAACAAACAAAGTTAATCCAAGTAAACCAAAGACAATGGATGGTACTCCAGCAAGGTTTGATATATTGATTTGGATGAAATTTGTAAACTTATTTTTACTTGCATATTCTTCAAGATAAATAGCTGTCCCAACTCCAACAAGTAGAGCAACCGGTGCAACTACCCCCATTAGCCATACTGTTCCTATTAAAGCAGTATATACTCCAGCATTTTCTGGTTTTCGAGAAGGTAAACTTGTTAAAAACTGAAAATCTAAATAGCCAATTCCTTGAGTCAATACTCGATAAAAAAGGACACCGAGAACAACTAAACCAAATAAAGTTGCACTAAAAAATAAAGCTCTCATTATAACATTTTTCAATAATCTCGGTTTCATTTTCTTTATGACATCAGAGTGATTTATTAACTTCATCTTAATATTCCTCCCTAAAGCGACGAGAAATGTATTGGGCAAGCAAGTTCATTAAGAAGGTAAACAAGAACAACGTAAATCCAACTGCGTAAATACTGTAGTATATAGTTGTGCCATATCCTGCATCTCCTTGACTAACTTGAACAATATAAGCTGTCATCGTTTGAATAGATTCTGTTACGTTAAAGCTGAGCTTAGGTGTACTTCCCCCTGCGACTGCCACAATCATCGTTTCTCCAATTGCTCTTGATAAAGCTAAAACAATAGAAGAAACAATCCCGGAAACAGCTGCTGGTAAGACTACCTTGATTGCAACTTCAAACTTAGTAGAACCCATCGCTAGAGCCCCTTCGCGCATTGCCCTTGGAACAGCACTCATTGCATCTTCTGACAAAGAAGCAATCATTGGTGTAATCATAATTCCAATTACTATTCCTGGACTTAACGCATTAAACATTTCCAAAGAAGGAATCATCGATCGAAGCAACGGTGTTACAAATGTTAAAGCAAAAAAACCATAGACAATCGTTGGGATACCTGCAAGAACTTCTAAAATTGGTTTAATAATTCTTCTTGTTTTATCACTCGCGTATTCACTTAAAAAAATGGCAGATGCTAGCCCTATTGGCACAGCAACAATTCCTGCAATAATTGTTACTTTTAATGTTCCAGACACAAGTGGCATTATTCCAAATGAACCTGGGTCAGAAAATGGATACCACGATTTACTCGTTATAAATTCTTTTATATTTACTCTTTCAAAAAAAGTAAATGTTTCAATGATTAATGTAAATAGAATACCTAGTGTTGTTAAAACAGATAAAATAGCTGTAATCAATAATACCTTAGGCATTATTATTTCTAGCACCCTACTGATATTGTTTTTTTGCTTTCTTTCTGCGATTAACTCTTGCACAGATGTTGTGTTTGCTTTTACTTCCTGCTTAATCATGCTTTTAGCCCCCCTTAATCCAAACAGCAAGATGGAAAGCCAAGTACAAAGCTTTCCATCAAAACTTATTACTTAAGTCCTTTAATTAATTCTAAATCTTTTTCATATTCTTCTTCTGGCAATTTTACATAGCCTACTTCTTCTGATAGATCTGCAGCATTTTCAATCATAAATTCAGCGAAATCAGCTACTTCTGCTTTTTTCATCGATTCATTTTTTACATATGTGAACAATGGTCTTGATAATGGAGCATATTCTCCGCTTTCAACTGTTTCATTTGTTGGTTCAACTGGACCGTTACCACCATCAATTGGCACAACTTTTAACTTATCTTTATTTTCTGCATAATAAGCATAACCAAAGTATCCAATAGCGTTTTTATCACCTGTTACACCTTGAACTAAAATATTATCGTCTTCTGATAAAGTCGCCGCTTTTGCAATTGGTTGATCTTCTAAAATCACTTCATCGAAATAATCGAATGTTCCAGAATCAGTTCCTGGAGAATAATATTTAATTTCTTCTTCTGGCCATCCTTCACGAATGTCAGACCATTTTTTTGCTGTACCATCTTCAAGCCAAATTTTCTTTAGCTCGTCTATTGTTAAATGGTCAACCCAAGTATTATCTTTATTCACAACAACGGAAAGTCCGTCATATGCTAATCTTAATTCAGTAAAGTCAATTCCTTTTGACTCTAGCTCTGTTTTTTCTTCATCCTTAATTGGACGGGATGCATTACTGAAATCTGTTTCACCTGCGATAAATGCTTTAAATCCTCCACCTGTACCAGATGATGCAACAGAAACTTTTACATTTGGTTGCTCTGCTTGATACTCTTCAACGATTGCTTCCATAATTGGATATACAGTTGATGATCCGTCTAATTTGATTTGGCCTGATAATTGTTCAGTTCCATTATCCTTTGATGAATCGGATGAATTTGACGGACTAGCATCGTTATTTCCACCACACGCTGCTAATGCTAACATTGTTCCAATCATTGCTGTCAATCCTACTGTTTTAAAGCTCTTCATTTTTCTCTTTACCCCCTAAGGATGGTTGTTTTGTTTTACAAGTTAACTATAAGTCTTTAGTATTAACTTGGTTTTAACTGTTTGTAAATCAATGTTAACAAAATGTAAAAGTAGGGGTTTTTCGAACTATTTTTGTTAATGACTAGAATGTTTCTACCTTTAGGTAATAATAATAAAAAAAGGACGAAACTAGTTTTGGCCAGTTTCGTCCTTTTTTATTTACTCTTTTTCTTCTTTACTATCTTCTTTTTCTCTTTCTTTTTTCAAGTCGAAATACGCATCCAATACACGTTCTCCGATTTTCTTATTAGCCCCATTATCGACACTTCCTTGATATGCCCATGGAACCATTACAGCCATTGCTACTTCTGGGTTATCTGAAGGAGCATAGCTAATTAAGCTTAAGTTCATGACTTGAGGTGGTTCTTTTCCATAATCACTTCTAGATGGACCATCATAAAATGCTTCTGCTGTACCTGTTTTAGCCGCTGGAGAATAATCTTTTCCACCTAAATTAGAATAAGCAGTACCTTTTGGAGTTTGTGCTACCATTTTAAATCCTTGCTGTACTCTTTCAATCCATTCAGGTTTCACATCGACCTTATTTAATACTTTAGGTTTAATTGTCTCTATGATTGGACCGAGCGTACTATCATCTGCAACTGGTTCGCGAATTTCTTTGACAATATGTGGTTCCATTCGTTTTCCGCCATTAGCGATGGTTGACACATATTGTGCAAGCTGCATATTGGAATACGTATCATATTGTCCGATGGATAAATCCAGTAAGAAACCTGGCAGTGTATCTTGTCCTTTAAACCCAACTTGTTCATTAGGCAAATCAATTCCCGTGCGAATTCCTAATCCATACTGAGCAAATTCATTTCTCACTAAGGAAAAGTCATCAAGTGAGACAGATAATGGTTTACCATATACATAGTTAGCGCCAGCCATCTTCATCACCGTTCTGAACATATAAACATTGGATGAGCGTTGTAAAGCAGTAAGATCGCTAATTGGTCCCATTGTTGTCCAAGACTTTTTAATAGTATTTCCAATTTTTACAGGTGTATCATTCCACACTGTTCCTGGTGAAATTGCTCCTGTTTTATACCCAGTTAATACAGTAGCACCTTTTACAACAGAACCTACGTTATAAGTGGTAGTAATATTACCGAGTGCATCATCTTGAACTTCCAATTTTCCTGTTTCGTCATCTCTTACTAGCCGCTTTCCAGCCATGGAGAGAACATCTCCTGTGTTTGGATTCATAAGAACGACATAGGCTCGATCAAGCAATTTCGTGCCAGCAAACGTTTTTGCTTTTTTCAATTCTTCCTCGATGATTTTTTCAACTTCTAATTGAAGCTCCATATCAATGGAGAGGATTAAATCATTACCTCTTTTTCCTTCTGTGATGACCTCTGTACTAACAATATTGCCTTTTTTATCTGTTTTATTGCGGACTTTCTCTTTTTGACCTTTTAAAACATCCTCGTATTGTAGCTCTAAGTAACTTGTTCCAACTCGATCATTACGACTGTATCCTCTTGAAACATAATAATCTAATTTCTCTGCAGGAAGACCTTTTTCTGCGGAACTCACATTACCTAAGACAGATTTTAAGGTATCCCCAAATGCATAGGATCTTTCCCAGTCTGTTGTTGTATCTACACCAGGCAATGATTCTAAATTCTCACTTACTACTGCAAATTCTTCGTCACTTACCTCTTTATTTTTGACCATTTGTGGAGTTAGTTTATATCCACTAATGAACTCACGATAAATAGCTAATACTTCTAGATCATGATTAGTGAGTGTCTTAAGATCCTCTTCTGAAATACGATCAAGCTGTAATTGATATACTTGTTTATTGTATTCGTCCTGATCCGGGTACTTCTCAGCTAAAGCCTCTTTTTCCTTTTCCGAAACTTTCTGATTAGCCTTTTCTTCATTTTTTATAATCCAATAATCCTTTTTCTCCCGCTCTGTTACCTTTTTCGTATCTTTTATAATATACTTTGAAAGCAATTCAGCAGTTTCGAGCATTTCTTCTTGCTTAACACCAGAATTGGTATAAGTAATTGCTTTTTGTGCAACATTATCTACTATTACTTTTCCAGTTGCATCATACATTTTCCCACGTGGCACAGAGGTATTTACTGTAACATCTTCTGTTTTCTCTAATTCTCTTTTATAATCCTCTCCATAAACAATCTGCACAAAACCTAGGCGCAGAATCAATGCTGAGAACAGTAAAAAAACAAAAAAGAAAATAATATTAAGACGTACAGGTATCGTTTTTTTCTTTTTCTTTTTTCCCAACGTTTAATCACACTTTCCTTAAATATTCTTTTTCTATTGTAATAGAAAACAGTAGATTATTCTATTAATAACTAATTGGAATAATCTTCTAGGATTGATTAGCACTTGAAATCTGCTTTTTCTTTCTATGTTATTCTTTAATATGGGAGAAAAAATGCCTATATATCCACGTTTCTTTTATCCAAAATACACCAAAAACACTATCTATAAAGGCAGACATTATGAGCCCTATAGATAGTGTTTTATTGGAAGAGTCTATTAATCTATTCTTTTTCTTTATCATTCTTTAATTCAAAATATTTATCCATAACACGTTTTCCGATTGTTAAATTAGGAGAAGGGCCATCATTAGTTGTATAAACCCATGGGACTAATACAGCCATGGCCACTACTGGATTATCAGAAGGAGCATATGTGATTAAACTTAAGTTCATAACCTCAGGTGGCGGGACATTATAATTCGTTCTTAATGGTCCATCATAGAACGCCTGTGCTGTTCCAGTCTTACCAGCTGGGCTATATGGTGCTCCTATAAATACCCCACCTGTTCCTCCTGGCTGCATAACCATGCGAAATCCGGTTTGTACTTGTTCAATCCATCCTGGTTCTAAATCTAATTTATTTAAAACTTTCGGTTGGATTTCCTGCACAATTGGACCTAACTTCTCATCTCCTTGAGCTGATTCTCTTATTTCCTTTAACAGTCGTGGCTGTATTCGATAACCACCATTAGCGATTGTAGAGGCATATTGGGCTAATTGCATATTAGTATATGTATCATATTGCCCGATTGATAGGAACATTAAATTACCGGGAACTGCTGTATCTTGCCCTTTAAAGCCCGCCATTTCATTTGGTAGATCGATTCCTGTTCTTCCCCCTAAGCCAAACTCGCTAAAGGAATTTCTAATTTTATCCCATGCAGCTGGATCGACGTTTAAAGTTTGTCCTGGTCTCGTATAGCTTTCCTTGCCTATTGCTAATGCTATCTTTGCCATATATACGTTAGAGGACTTTTTTAATGCGATTAAATCATTCATATTCCCCCATAATCGACTTGAATGCGACTTAAAATCTGGTGAATCCTTGATTTTAATTACTTCATCACGCAAAACAGAATAGGGACGAATAACCCCTTCTTTATAGCCAGTTAAAACCATCGCTCCTTTAACAGCTGACCCAACATTATAAGAGGTAGTAATATTTCCCAGCGCAAAATCTTGAACAACTTGGGTTCCTGTTTTTTCGTCTTTTCCTAACTGTTTTCCTGCCATTGTTAATACTTCCCCTGTATGAGGATCCATCAATACAACAAATGCTCTATCTAAATATTGGGTACCTGCATAGCCATATTTCGTCTTTTTAAGCTCTTCTTCAATAATTTTCTCTACTTCTAACTGTAATTTCATATCAATCGTTAATACTAAATCATTTCCTGCAGCACCATTAGATAGCACTTCGGAATTGACT
>Ga0209463_1000811_pt1 | contig 21331 bp, 24 predicted proteins | sample AgamicMgSfrz_FD_187169 | JGI IMG/M metagenome (GOLD analysis project Ga0209463, IMG submission 187169) | Agave microbial communities from Guanajuato, Mexico - Mg.Sf.rz (SPAdes) (version 2) | ecosystem: Host-associated > Plants > Phyllosphere > Phylloplane/Leaf | place: Guanajuato, Mexico... | reverse complement strand
GCTCCCCACTTTCTTTTATATCGTCCTATTTCACAAGATTAAATCATCCCTTTTTGACATTACTATCGCACTAATATTAATCCGCAAAATCTAAGTTGTGTTTGTACTTATTTTTTCTAATTGCTTCTTGATTGTTGCTATGTCTTTCTCATTAATAGTGATACGCGTTTCTAAATTTCGAATGTCTCTCATCATTTCTTTTTGCTCAGCCTTGAGACTGTCAATTTCAGCGTTAAGATAATATGCGATTAAGATAAATTAAAATTTGAAAAGGAACCCCTTGTTTATTTAACAACAAACAAGGTGCAATCCAACATTCGGGAGCACCTACAATAATTTCTATTGTTTTCATATTTACAACTCAATATAATCAGTATGATTTTCTGAAGAAGCCACTTTTTGAACTGCTTAAAGTATACTAATATGAATACGAAATAGCTGTATTGATAAGCTCTCTAGAACAATAAATATACTAGCTGAAACGGATCTATATCCAATATTTTTTCCAGTAACATGAATGGTTATTTGTGATAAATGCGTTTGTATATCATTGTTTTCAAAAATTTCAGCCTCAACCTTTACAATATCTGCTTCACAATCTACTTCTTTAAAAGTTTTCAATAATTTTGTTTCCAATAAACTACAATCAAAGTTCTCATCTTTTATTACGGCAAATTTAACCTTCATATCGATTTCCCCATTTTTAACAATCTAAAACCATTAAATCAATATAAATATATATTATTCTATTAATTAATTCAAAATATATGTTTCTTACAGATCATTACTAAATATCAATTTTAGGAACTGTAAGGCCTTTTAAAGATTTTTTATCAAAAATAGAACTTAATCCACGAATAATCACGTGTTTCAAATACGATATCTTTATCTGTTGAACGTCCTTATCTCTCCTTAAAAAATCTTGTTTTTACCCTATTTCTTAACAAGGGCTTTACCTCAAGTTATCTTTTCTTTATAAAAAATAGCCCACCTATTTCCGTAGGCAGACTATATCTTTATTACACCTTACAAAAGCATACTCTCTATTCCACTCGAACTTTATGTAATGATGCAGATTATACATAAATTATTATCATTGGTTTTTCGTTCATAAATTCGTAACACATATATATGAGTTATCATGCTAAAATTAGTTTATTCAAAAGAAATTATTCTTAATGAATCGATAATTTTTAATACCCTGTTTAAAGCCTCGCCCCCCTGCGAGGCTTTTTCCTATTTAACTTGAATAGTAGTTATCAATCGTTACTATGCAGCTACACATTCCTACCTTTAGTTATTCAGCATCAGCACACGTAAATTTCTTTCCTGCATCATTTGATTTACAAATTTTATTTATCGATTTTTCGGTTATCTTTTCACTTTCACTAGAAACTTGATCTAAATCCATTCGAAATACTTGTTCCGGATTCTCTTTTGAATTCCCTTCAATATGAATTGAACGATCGAACATCTCAGCCGTGAAGCTGCTAGATGTATTTATCATTTCCACTCCATTATTTTCACCTACATAACGTTCAACTACTTTTTCGGCTTCTTTAAGTTGTTGAGATGTAGGATATGGTATAGATTCCGCTAATATGGCTACACCTACTAAATATGTAATATACAAACCACCTGCAATCAAGATAACTTTCTTTACTGTTTTATTAATCATGCTCTACTCCCTTTTCTTTTTTTGCTATTAAAATATATAACTTTCCTAATTTCTATCAATTTCTTTTTTAGTACATAACATTCGTTTTACATTTTATAAAAAACACCTCTCTTACTAATTTCCAATTTGATATTAACATGTTATTTATCGTTTTTCAATAAATAATTATTATTCAACGATTTATTTTTGCTGTTTTCAGTTCTGATTCAACCTGAAAATAACCGACTTATTTAATTCCACTACATCATCAGCAAGTTTAAAAATTTGTTAATTAATAAAATACAAAGAGCAACTATATGTAAATCTCCCTCGTTATATCTATGTAGATCAGTAGTTTAGCTTCAGCACTCACCCTATTCGAGAATACTTTACCGAACATTCAATCTAATGATAAAGTTGACCTAATTAATATTTTCGTCCATCACTGTATAAAAATTACAATAAAAAAAATAGCACTCTCACAATTAAGTAAACGCAAGCTTTTTCTTCTATCTACTTACTATTTAAGGTTAATGGTAATATAACCAAATTAAAAAAATTCGACTTAAATTCATTGATGAATGGAGAGGTTTATATGAAATTAAAAGACAAAGTAGCGATCATAACTGGTGGTGCAAGTGGAATTGGCGAATCTACTGTTCGTCTTTTTATCAAAGAAGGTGCAAAAGTAGTTATTGCTGACTTTTCTGAACGTGGAAAAGATCTATCAGATGAATTGAATGCACATGGATATAATACGTTATTTATTAAAACCGATGTAACAAAAGAGGCAGATATTAAACAGCTAATCCATGAGACAGTAAGTACATACGGTAAATTAGATATTATGTATGCCAATGCCGGCGTTGCTGATGATGCACCGGCAAACGAATTATCCTACGAAAAATGGAAAAGAACCATTGATATTAACTTGTCTGGGGTATTCCTTTCTGATAAATATTCGATTGAACAATTTCTTAAACAAGGTACAGGCGGTGTCATCGTTAATGCTGGTTCGATTCATAGTTTTGTTTCATTACCTACCCCAACAGCATACTCATCTGCAAAAGGTGGTGTGAAACTATTAACTCAAAATTTATGTACTGCCTACGCTAAATATGGAATACGTATTAACGCGGTCTGCCCTGGCTATATTGACACCCCTTTACTTAGTAGTGTTAATCCTCAACAGAAAGAATATTTAGCTTCACTTCATCCACAAGGCAGACTTGGAACACCAGAAGAAGTAGCAAAAGCTGTCTTATTTTTAGCAAGTGATGATGCTAGTTTTATTAATGGTACAACACTTCTTGTTGATGGAGGCTATACTGCACATTAATTTTAAAACTTTGAAGCATATCTCTAAGAAATATATAGCCTTCAACAAAAAAAGCACCGTCACAAATGACGGTGCTTTTTTCTATGTAAGAGCTACTAGAAGGTTCCCTTCTAGCCTACTCCCATTTATAAGTCCAAAATTGTTCCAGTTGCAGCCATTTTAATGTTGCTGCATCTTTGTTTTTGATTTTCGCGTGTGTTTCTTCAAGCATTGCTTCTGTTTGTGAACGGTGCGCACCTAGTGCAGCTAATTTATGTTCAAATACTTCGCTAATATTATTTACAACATCGGGCTCCCCGAGTACTGCTTCACGATTTTTCGTAATTGCAACTGCATGAATGACTGGACGTTCTTCTTTTGGCATACGTGATACGGCGCGAACTACAGCGCGGCCAAATGCATCATGATCTGGATGTACGCCGTGCTCTGGATAAAATGTAATAATTCGAGATGGATTTACTTCTTGGATGATCGCTTCAATTTTATCAGCAACGAAATCAACATCTTCAAATTCTAACGTTTTATCATGGAAACCAAGCATTCTTAAATCTTGAATCCCCATCGCTTCACATGCATCTTTCAATTCTTTTTTACGGATATTTGGAATCGTTTCACGGTTAGCGAACACGTTTTTCCCCATGTTACGTCCCATTTGTCCTAAAGTACCGCATGCATACGTTACAGGTACTCCTTGATCTGTTAATAAGCGAATTGTTCCTCCCGCAGCAAATGCTTCATCATCTGGATGCGGAAATACAACAAGTACATGTCTCTCCATAAGTTTCCCTCCTTCTTACTTAAATGGCGTTAAGCTTAACTCAAGCGCAACTGCTAAGCGGCCTTGATTATCATGCCCTGCTAGTAATAAACGTTCTTTATCGTCTACTTCCCAGTGCGTAATACCTTCAGCATATACCCAGCCATGATCCATTTTCAAACCAACTCGGTATGGGTTTGTTCCAGTTATTTTTCCGCGCTCAAAGCGAATAATTGCATTTCGAATGAATGCCCCAACTGTCATCATCTTTTCATTAAAGTGTGACGCATACGCTCCGTTCGTCGTTTCTAAATGAATATATACATCTTTATTTACAAAACGTTCAATTTCATTTTGAATAAGAGAACTATCTTTTACTATTTCCATCGGAATTCACCTCTTTAAACCATTTTACGCAAAAATAATGTAAATTGCTATCTCTATATTAGAGGACAACTCTCACTTTTCCTAATAATTTGCACTGTGTTTCTTTATTTTTTTATATCATATGTAAAAAACACATTTTTTCCTTCACTTTGTTAAATAGTTTTCTTTCTTTTTTGAATTTGCTACAATATATTTTATCCCGTATTCATATAGCGAGATACATTTCGACAATTGAATACATACTTTAAAGAAGGTGACATGATTGGAACAATCAGCACATGAAGTAGCAAATTGGCAATATTATTTTGCAATTGCCGTATTTTTAGTCACGTACGGATTTATTATTTCTGAGAAATTGAATCGTGCTGTAATTGCACTATTCGGTGCTGCTATTATGATTATTTTTGGAATTGTAGACTTACATACTGCTTTCACATCACATATTCAATGGGAAACGATCACCCTTTTAATTGGGATGATGATTCTCGTACATATTACGAGCCAATCGGGCGTATTTGAATTTGTGGCCATTAAAGCAGCGAAGGCAGCTGGCGGAAAACCAATCCGCATTTTATTATTACTATCCTTATTAACTGCTGTCGGATCAGCATTTTTGGACAATGTAACAACCGTTTTACTAATCGTACCTGTTACACTATCCATTACACGTATTTTAAAAGTAAACCCTGTTCCTTATTTGATTTCAGAAGTGCTTTTTTCAAATATAGGCGGAACAGCAACATTAATCGGTGATCCACCTAACATAATGATCGGATCGGCAAATAAGCATTTAGATTTTAATGCCTTTTTACTAAACTTAGCTCCAATCGTAATTATTATTTCTATCGTTACACTTGGCATTATTTACTTCCTGTATCGCAACAAACTAAAAACAACAACTGAACAAATTAAAATATTAATGGAATTAAACGAAAAAGATTATATTAAAGATCAAAGCCTCCTTTTAAAATCCATTTCGATTTTAGGACTAACTATTTTAGGCTTTGTATTTCATTCCATTATTCATGTAGACGCTGCGGTAATTGCAATGACAGGCGCTACACTTCTTATGCTAATCGGAGTAAAAGAACATGATATTGAAGATGTATTTGCTCACGTTGAATGGGTAACCATTTTCTTCTTCGCCGGACTATTCGTTCTCGTTGGCGGGTTAATTGATATTGGGCTTATTTCTTCACTCGCAAAAGAAGTACTCGACGTAACAAATGGCGATATCGGTTTCGCTGCGGTACTTATTTTATGGGTATCTGGCATCGCATCTGCAACAATTGACAACATCCCATTTGTCGCAACGATGATCCCGCTTATTCAAGATTTAGCTACAGGGCTCGGACTATCTGTCGATTCCCCGCAAATCGAAGTACTATGGTGGGCGTTATCACTTGGAGCTTGCTTAGGAGGAAACGGAACATTGATTGGAGCATCAGCAAACGTAGTCGTTGCTGGTATTGCGAAACGTGAAGGACATGCTTTCTCTTATATGGACTTCTTAAAAATTGGTTTTCCGTTAACAATTATTGCATTATTGTTATCACACGCTTATATATATTTACGTTATTTAATGTAAATGTTATGGTGTGTGAAATTATATCGACGGTTTTTAAAATATATCAATCGTTTCTTCGAATATATCAACGATTTTCTAAATATATCGACGGTTCGACAGAGAATATCGACTTACCGACAAATAACGACACTAAAAAAGGTATGCAGCGTTAAACTGCATACCTTTTTTATCACCAAAATATACCTATAATTGCTAACCCACCTAAAATCATACCACCAATTTGTCCAATGATTGCTGGTGATAGTTGAACACCCTTTCGCACTTCAACAACCGGTCTTTCGTGCCTTAGTTGCTGCACTTCACTTTGAAGTTGATGTACACTTCCGTGCAATTCTTTAATTAGCTCTTTTAATTCAGCGACCTCTTCATTTACTGGTTTTGCTTTTTCTAAATTCATTTTGCATAGCTCCTTATAAAGTGAAACTTTAATCAGTGGGGGTTTTGTTCATCCCCCACTGATTATTAGTTGAACCAATCGGACGTTTACGGACAGCCCGACTCCCACCTAACTTCTTTGCTCCAACTGAATTTTAAGGTGGGAGTTTTACTGCCCGTTAACGCGGGATAAATTCAATCAGTACACTGTAAATTTTCGCCAATTATCATTATATCTCCTGCATACTACATATATAATTTAGAATGTACTTTCTAACCTTGCAGCTCTATCCATTCATCCCGCAATATCCCCATAATGATACGATCAAAACACTTCCCATCTCTTTGCACTGCTTCTCTCATACAGCCTTCTATCTGAAAACCCATCTTTTTATACAACTCAATAGCAGCTTTATTATAAGAAATAACATCAAGACCAACGCGGTGTAAATTCAATTCATAGAAAGCATATTTTAAGATAAGATGGATTGCTTCTCTTCCATATCCCTTCCCTCTATCATTTGCATCTCCTATACCAATGGCTAATAAACCCGTTCTGTTATTCCACTCTATGCCATGAATTGCCACAAAACCAATTAAGCGATCATCTTGAACTGTCCTCAACATGAAAGATACACTATTCGATCTCCGTCCCTTTAATAGCCCATCACTTACTATTTCTTGTAACGATTGTGGAAACGCTACATCTGTATCGACATTTCTTAAATACTCACTATCTTCTTGCCACATAGCCATTACTTTAGCATCTGATTCTCTAATAGCGGATAATTTAACAGTTTTATTTTGAAAAAGATTCATCGTCATTTCAAATTCCCCCTTTTTTAATAACGGGGACACTTATTTTAGTCTATTTATCCCCTTGTTCCATAAACTGTTTTATAAACGGGATACTTACAATAAGCGCTGACATTGGCACATCTCCTCTACATTAAATTAAATTCATTGTATAATTTTTTATTTATTCTAACAATAACAAAAAGGCCCTCCAAATTCAGAGGGCCTTTCCTAATAGCAAAACTCTATTATTTCGTAAACATTTTCTCCGCTTCATCCATTGCCATTTTGTTACCTAAAGCAGAATAGTCAAGCCATGGTTGGTCATTGATAATGTATACGTGCTTGCCTTTAACAGCTTTTAAGTCTTGCCAAATTGGTGTTTCTTGAAGTTGCTTAAATGCAGCTTTTGCCTTATCGTCTCTGTTTACAACAACGAAAATCGCATCTGCATCAAAGTCAGGTAATACTTCTTGTGAAATGACTTCGAAAGGACGGTTTCCATCGATTTTCTCTACACCATTTGCAGGTTGTAATCCTAAGTCTTGGAATAAAATTGGTCCCATCGGTCTTTTCGTGCTAAATACTCTTAATTCTTTTGCAGTAACACGAATTGCCATTACTTTTTCGTTATTACCTAACTCTTTATCTATTAAACTTTTTACTCGTTTTGATTGCTCTTCGTAATCTTGAATATATTTATCCGCTTCTTTCTCACGGTTTACAAGTTTACCAACTTGTTTTAAATGGTCTCTCCACGTACCTTCATCTAAATTGAAAGAATGTGTTTTTGCAATTTTTTCGTATTTCGCTAAATCTTTGCCAGCGTATTTTTCATCCACATAAATTTCAGATGGTTTTAACTGAAGTAATGCTTCCATATTCGGATCTGTTACAACACCAAGTTTCTTCGTATCTTTCAGCTGTTCTTTTGCGTGCGGTAAGAAATCTTTTAAATCTCCACCAATTACAGAACCTACTGGTGTAATTCCTAATGCAAGTAAATTATTCGTTAAGTGAATAGACATAGAAGCGATTTTTGGATCATTACTTTTTTCCGTTTTTTTCGTTGCCTCTTCATTAGGTTTCGTTTGACCACATGCTGCTAATACAAAAATACACATAATGCTAAATAAAATAGTAAGTTTCTTTTTCATATGCTCTCCTCTTTGAAGTATTTATTTTGTTTTTGTAAGTAAATAAAGAAAATAAGGTGCTCCTAAAGCCGCCACTACTACACCAGCTGGAATAGAGTTTGGCTCAAATATAGAACGACCTATCGTATCTGCTAGTACTAAAATAATCATGCCGATAATGCCAGCTAGCGGAAGGAAATGTTGATAGGTAGTGCCTACTAACTTTCTTGCGATATGCGGGGCAACTAAACCGATAAAACCAATCCCTCCTGCCATCGATACACTTGCGCACGATAATCCAACCGCTGTAGCTAAAAGTAGCAACCGTTCTTTTTGAACAGAAACACCAAGTCCTGCTGCTACACTATCACCTAATGACAGTGCATTTAACGTTTTAGATTTTAGCCACGCATACGGGGTTAGTATGAAAATCCAAGGTAATAATGCTAGAACATGAATCCAATCCCTTCCCCACACGTTACCAACGAGCCATTTAGAAGCGAATATATACGTCTCATCATTTAACTTGAGAGAGAAAAATAACGAAATCGCACTAAATCCAGCTGAAACAGCAATACCAACGAGAATAAGTCTAATGGGAAGTAAACCTTTTGATCGATCACTCGCAAGTAAAATAATTAAAAATGCAGCTAACACTCCCCCGCCAAATGTAAATAACGGTATTAAAATCGATGCATTCTCATTAATAGAATGAAAGAAAGTAACGAATAGAATTAGCCCAAAAGATGCACCTGCATGCAGTCCAAGAATACCAGGATCTGCAAGTGCATTACGTGATAACCCTTGCAAAATCGCACCGGAAACTCCAAGGCCAATACCAGCTAACATTGTGATTATAATTCTTGGCATACGATAATCATATAGCACGGTTGCACTTTCAAAATCACCATAACCGAAAAGCGTTTGAATTACTTTAAGTGGCGCTATACTCAATGTTCCTGTATTTAAACTAATTAAAATGACAGCGATACCAACACAACCGAAAATTGTAGTTACAGTAATAGCTCTCTTCTTATCTGTGTTCAAAAGATCCTTCACTTATAGTTCCCTCCCAACTTTACGTGCTATATAGAGGAAGAACGGAACTCCAACAAGAGCTACCATAATTCCTATCGCAAGTTCTTTAGGAGGATTTACTGTTCTTGCCCCTAAGTCAGCTAAAACTAATAACATAGCTCCTAAAAATGCTGACATAGGAATAATGAGTCTATAATTAACACCAACTAATTTTCTAGCAATGTGCGGGATAACGAGTCCTACAAATCCAATAGAGCCAACAGCTGAAACAGATACGCCTGCAAGAATGACTACTGTAATCATCCCTAGTATTCTCGTACGGTTCGTTTTTACTCCTAAATTCGTAGCAACATCATCCCCCATTGATATGAGTGAAATAGACCGCCCTAACACTGTCGCAAAAACAATCGTTATAAGAATAATAGGAACTAAAAATTTCAAGTGTTCCCACTTAACCCCTGCAACACCACCAGCGTACCAAAACGCTAAATCTTGACTTAAGTCATAATAAATTGCAACACCTGAACTTAACGAATGTAAAAGTGCTGCCATAACTGCCCCAGCGATCGTTAACCTCATCGGTGTTAATCCGCCTGATGTTGCTAATCCGATAATAAAAATGAGTACTGTACTTAAAACTGCTCCAATAAAGGAAACAACCATCAAATAGGAATACGGCATATGCGGGAAAAAGGCAAAACTAAGTGCTACTACAAACATCGCACCTGCATTTATGCCAAGCACACCTGCATCAGCTAAAGGATTTCGTGTTACTCCTTGCATAACAGCCCCAGCGACCGCAAAAGCCGCTCCTATAACTGCTGCGCCAATTACCCTTGGGAGCCTTAATTCGTAAATGATTTGATGCTGCGTTAATTTCGGATTGTAATCAAAAACCGCTGTCCACACCGTTTGCAAATGGATATCCTTTGCACCGAATGCAACGGCCAAAAAAATCGATCCAATTAAACATAAAATTGTTAAGCTCATGAAACATATAAACTTAATATGTATCCAGCGATTATTGCCAGCAAGTATAGTAGACTTATGTAACATGTGTCATTTCATCCTTTATATTCAGTTGTTTTTTATAATTATTTTTTATTTATAATTAATATTGATAATAATTATCATTTTCATTTAGATATTATATCCCCACTTTTTTTAAATAGCAAACTATTTTTTACTTTGTTACATATTAAAATACTTATTACAATTCCCTTCCAAAACTTACAAATACACGCAAAATAGACTACTAGCTTATTTTTAAAATTGTAGTATACTTAGTCATTATTTTGAGTTTTCTAACAAAAAATATCGAAGGAGACACAATGTTCTATATAAAACAACTACTACATTTCACTTACGAGCAAGCATTATCTTGCTTATTCCCAGTCGTCATTTTTTTAACACTAGCCCTTTCAAAAATCGTTTCTATCCCAGGGTTATATCGCTATGATTTCATACTCATCGTATGTCTTCTTATGCAGTTGTTTATGTATAAGACTGGACTTGAGACGAAAGACGAATTAAAAGTAATTACTGTCTTCCACCTCATCGGCCTTTTACTAGAAATATATAAAGTACATTTCGGTTCATGGAGTTATCCGGAAGAGGCATATTCAAAAGTGTTTGGAGTTCCACTTTACAGCGGGTTTATGTATGCAAGTGTCGCGAGTTACATATGCCAAGCGTGGAGAAGAATGCATTTACAAATGTACCATTGGCCGAAAGCTATTTTTGCAATACCTCTAGGAGCAATGATTTACTTCAATTTTTTCACACATCATTTTCTATATGACTTTAGATGGGCATTAACTTTACTTCTATTCATCGTTTTCTTTCGGACATTTGTGGAGTTTTCATTACAAGATGTTACATATAAAATGCCGCTCGTTCTCTCCTTTTTCCTTATCGGATTCTTTATTTGGATTGCAGAAAACATCGCAACATTTTTCGGAGCATGGCAATATCCAAATCAACGGGAAGCATGGAATCTCGTTCACTTAAGCAAAATTAGTTCATGGTTTTTACTGGTTGTTATTAGCATTATGATTGTTACACAACTTAAACATTTGAAGGAGTCGAAAAGATAATGCTGATTATGTAAAAAAGTTAGCACATCACTCATTAGAGAGTGATGTGCCTTTTTTAATAATATTTTTTAAACCGCCCTCATCAAAAGAGTTATAAATTCATCATAATTTACAAGTGCATAAGCAGTTGCACATTATGAACTACTACTAGCGGAGGAGGTTGCTACAGATGAAGCGGCAATCGTTGCCATCATAGCTGCCTGTTGTGCCTGTATGAGGACTTCTATCATTGTTTGTAAGCCTGTGTTGGTAGCTTTACTTTCCTCACTTTTCTGACTTACAAACAGTTGAATAGCAATAAGAATATTGGTATCTGTATGCCAACGGAACAATTTCTCCCCCTGCAATTTTTCAATCAATGCTTTAATAGAATGAATCTCTTTTTCTCCATCCTCAAGTAACGCTAGTAGCCCGATAGCGGGATAATGCATCTGTTTCACTTTTACCTTTTCTCGCTTTAATAACTTCCATATGTTTGTGCATGTTGCAACTAACATTTCTTCACGGACATCCTTCTTTAGTGAAAGAATATGACTTAGAAATTGAAGATCATTCCCTTTACGCAAACCAGCTGCCGCTAGTTTCTGATAAAGACGTTCCACTCGGTCCATAAGTGCTTCTACATCCTCTGATTGCCCTGCTAGTAAAACCGCGAGCGGATAATCATTTGTACCTGTAAGAAAAAGATGATCCTCTTTCATTCGTTTATATACTTGCATCGAACGCTGAATGTGCGTGCCATACTGTTCATTATCTTCTGTTAAAAGCACAGCTGCTGCAAGATAAGTAAATATACTCCGACTAAAACCACCAGCGACCAATTGTTCATATAAATCTAAAAAGTTTCGAAAAGCTTTCTTGTAATCTGTAAAGTGTATATCTAATGTTGCGGCCACCACAAAGCGATGATAAGACTTTAAGTATGAAAACATTCCTACCTGATTCTTAATATAACTACTAATTTCTAAAAAACGTCCGAGATCAAATAATTTATCACTGCTTGCATACATAGCAGCAATCATCATTCCTGTTCGAGAATCACTCGTTTTCCATTTTAGTTCTTCCTTTAACTGTGCATATGTATGTGTGTATTGCTCCAACTTTTGTTCCAATGTAATCATAGTATTCACCCCTATTTCTAGTTCTTCTCTTTTATTATACGTATATTCCATATTTAGGAATACTATAATTAATAATCACACCATAAAAATAATAAAATTTCTTTATCCCTATATATTAGTTTTTTCTCCTTCTTCATCAGCATCACGATGATAACCCCTAATCCTTCAAGAAGTTATACAAAAAAGGTAGATAATAATTTATCTACCTTTTTTGTATATATATTATTTAACCATACATCTGTCATTTTTCTTGTTATATGCAATTCAAACTAAAGAGCCTTAATAATACGTTCCATCGCCTTCATTTGCCCAATATGATCTGCTTCATGATAAAGCATCATACCGTAAAGCTCACCAACTGTTTCCAATCCTAGGAATGGCTCTGGAAGTTTGTTTTCAAATGCTTCTGCTGGAATTTCGTTAATACGTTTTGCTTGTTCTTTTAATTGGGCCGTTAACACTTCTAATGATGGTCCTTCTGTTGTCCATTTAGATGGTCTTGATCCATATCCAAACATACCTGGATATTCCGTTGGTAATTGTTTAAACTCTCTTCCAAACATAAAAGTTTCTGCTGCTGTTAACACGTGACCAATATGCCAACGAATTGTATTGTTAAAGCCTTCTGGCTGCGTATCCACAGTTTTATCGTCTAGCGTCTCCATAAATTTAAGCAATTCCCCACGCGTTATTTCAAATTGTTTTAAACCAACTAGTCTATTCATTTTATCGCTCCCCTTTTTTATGTACAATTTATTATGAGCTAAGAGTGTTCAACTTATTAAAGTTTCACCTTGTATAATCTATCAGAAACAATTAAAAAATACATCTAATATGCTTAGTAAAAATAATAACAAAGGTTCACTCCTCATAAATATAGAATTACTTACTACACAAATGGTTTAGTAAATAAAAGAGGAGTGTAATTGCATGTTAGATATTTTAAAACAACAATATAATCTTATTAGCTCTACAAGAGAAACTCTATTTTCATTTTTGGAAGAAATCCCACTAGAAAAATTACATAGCACTATTCCGAATTTCGGAAGCGGTAGCATAATAAAGACGCATCTTCATGTAGCCGATTGCTACCGATACTGGCTTGGATCATTCGCATTTAAGCAAAAACGAGCAGATTTTTCATTCGCTAGTGATTATGAAATTGAGCATGCAGATATCGAGAAAGTTCGTGCTAGGTTTAAGTTAGTCGATGAGGTTGTACAACGTTTTTTAGATGAATACAATGACCGTTTGCTTGAAAATATAGCAAATGAAGTGAAATGGCAAAAAGAACCTTGGAGCACAACCCCACTATGGCTTTTAACTCATACGGAGACTCATGAGTTTCATCATAAAGGACAAATTGTATCTATGGCTCGTCACCTTGGATACACTCCCCCTGATACAGATCTTATTTAATTCGATTTTTCTAAACTCCCAAAAAATCGAGCATGTTTTGAAAACCTATCAAAACATGCTCTTAAAATATTCTACCTTACAATCTCTATATCCTCATCAATACCAAATAGTCTCAGCATAATTATATGCATCACTATTTGGAATGGCATGTTTCCCCTGCGCTTGCGCCTTTCTTGGATCTAAATCATATACCATTGGCGTATAGCATGATGTTTGCCCTTTATTCACAACACCATTCCCTCCAGCACTCCCGCAAGTATATGCTTTTCCATCGGTTTTTCTGACTATCCTTGCATCAGCTTCGTTATTATAAACTGCCGGGCGGGTTACAGTAACTTTTGCCCATGCTGTCTTACACGTCGTGCTAAATTTTAATTCCACATAAGAATTTGAATCAATCCACTTCTTCTCTTTCGTTACTGCTGATTGATCACAACTATTGTAATACGGACTTTTCCCATCATACGTATGGTCTTCCGCATATGCTTTATTATTATTGGTCGTACTAAACACACTAGTTACAACGAGCAACGCCAGACAAAGACATGCACTTACTTTTTTTAAAAGTTTCATAGAATTCCACTCCTTTATTAATAACGTCCAGTTTTCCCATAACCATTATTAAACGTAACCGCTTCAGCATCTGCTGTGTATCCGAAATCAGCAGTTAAGTCAAATACCATTCCTGTATACGTGCTCGTTTGACCTGTTTTTATTGTGCCATTCCCCTGATTTGAAGTGACTGATTTTTGGAATACACCATTTTTATATTTATTTACAACAGCGTACGCGTACACTCCTCCCGAAACAGCAGGTGCTGGTTGATCTAAAACAAACTTTGCCCATGCTGCATGACATTTATTACTGTAACGTAAATACACTGTTCCTACTTTTTTGCTACCTTCATACACCGCTGTAGACTTTGCATTAAATCCATCTGCATCACATGTTGCACTACCCCCATACACTTTCGTTATAGCCGGATTTTTCCCGTCATAATAACTACTAAGATCGGTAGCTGCAAATGTACTTTCTTGAAAACTAAATAATACCCCTACACTCGCTACACTTAACACACATACTTTCATGAACCTTTTAAACATTTCCAATCTCCTCCCTCAAAATAAATACGTATGATAAAGACAATCTATCCCCTATGTACGCCCCTCCTTTCATGCTTCCTAGAGGCATCTTACAGAAACAAAAAAATGTTGTAAATTCCCTTATGATTATTGGAATATACGAAGAAATTTACTTATCCTTTTAAGAAAAAAAGTTGAGAAATACACATTTTATAGCATCCTTTATTTCAAACATAAAAGAACCGATACTTGTTACATGCAAGCATCGGTTCTTTATACAAAATTGCTATTTTTTCTTTTATAGAAAACAAATATTTCTCCACTTAATCCGTTGTAAAAAACTCTCTTGTTACATCAATAAATTGCTGCAGTGGCACTGTCATCCATTTGTCTTTATGCCAAGCGATTTGCGTATAAATCGGAGGAATTGTTTCTTTTAAAACTAACTCCTTTATCGCCCCTTCTCGCATATCTTTTTCTACTACTATAGCTGGTAACACAGCAACACCTAAATCTGCAATGACGCATTGTTTAATTGCCTCGACACTAACAAACTCAATCTTATTTGCTGGATATATGTCTTTCGCACGAAATAACTCCTCAAATAAAGTCCGATATGAACACCCTAGTTCTGTTAATAAAAGTGTTTCCTTCTCTAAATCTTTTATAGAAACGGAAGTTTGCTGGAGTAAATGATGCTCTGGAGCAGCTACTACTTTTAATTCTTCTTTCATAAGCGGCTCCACATGTAAAGCATCTTCTGTTTTACATTCATCCAAAATAAATGCAAGATCGACTTTTCCCTCCATCAATTGTTCCTTCGCATCTTTATTAGAATGTGCTGGTTTAAATATAAGTTTTATTTGAGGAAATTGTGCTTTAAATCTCTTTAATATAGATGGAAGCCTATATGTACACTGACTTTCTTGTGCACCAATCGTTAACGTACCAGCTATTTCTTCATCATCTTTCACAGCCATTTTCGCTTCGTTACTAAGTCCAATCATCTTATCAGCATATAATTGAAACTTCCTCCCTGCTTCAGTTAAGAAAAGACGTTTTCCTAATCTTTCAAATAACGGCGTACCTAGCTCAGCTTCTAACGTTTTAATTTGCGCCGTTACGCTCGATTGAGCAAAGTTTAATTTCTTCGCAGTTTGTGTAAAGTTCAAAGTATCCGCGGCTATTTTAAAGGTAATTAATTGTTTTATCTCCATTTATCATCCCTCTTTTCAATCGAAATTTTCGATTGATCTCATCAAAATAATCCTCTTTGTCTATTGATATTTGTATTGTATGATAAAGAGCATCTACAAACAATATAAATGGAGGTATTCCATATGAAAGCACTTTGTTTCGAACAGTTTGGAAGTCCATATGTACTACAATATAAAGAAATACATGATCCAATCATAAATCCAAATGAAATTCTTGTACGTACGAAAGCAATCGGATTAAACTTCGCTGATATTTACAGACGCCGCGGCTATTATCATCTCGCTGGAAACCCGCCTTATATTTTAGGTTATGAAGGGGCTGGTATTGTTGAAAAAGTAGGAGCTGACGTTACTACTATCAACTCTGGAGACCGTATTGCATTTGCTGATGTCCCATTTGCAAATGCAGAATTAGTTGCTGTTCCAGCAGAAAAAGTAATCCCTCTTCCAGATTCAATTTCTTTTGAAACAGCTGCTTCTGTCTTATTACAAGGTCTAACAGCACATTATTTAACAAAAGATAGCTATCAAATAAATCAAGGTGATACAGCTTTAGTACATGCTGCCGCTGGCGGCGTTGGTCAACTTCTTATTCAAATGATTAAACTACAGGGTGGAACAGTAATCGGCCTAACTTCATCAAACGAAAAAGGAAAAGTAGCCACATTAACTGGTGCCGATCACGTATTTTTATATACTGAAAAATGGCATTCAAAAGTACTTGAAATAACAAACGGCACTGGAGTAAATGTTGTATATGAATCAGTAGGCTCTACACTTGAGGAAAGTTTTAACGCTACTAAAGTTGGTGGTACTGTCGTATTTTTCGGAATGGCTGGCGGTAATCCTGCGCCTGTAGATCCACGTATGCTTATGGATACTTCAAAAACTTTAACTGGCGGAGACCTTTGGAACATACTTACTACCTTTGAAGAACGTAAGCAACGCTCTACTCAATTATTCGATTGGATCGCTACTGGAAAATTAAACATTACAAGTCCTACTACATTCTCTTTACAAGACGGTGCTCGCGCCCATGAATTATTAGAGAGCAGAAAAAGTACAGGGAAAATTTTATTAATCCCTTAGTCGTTCCAATTTAAAAAGGAAGCAAGATTTTATTTCTTTGCTTCCTTTTTTCATTTTATTAATGTTCACTTTCGCTTCTTCCCAATAACCCTGTTATTTATATTCTTTCTATACTTCTTTTTCTAGACCGCTCATTTTTAAGTTCATAAAATAAACGAATCTAAATATTAAAGGAAAAAACAAACCTCCAAATATGAGCGACTCAATAAATACAGTATCAATAAAAGAAAAAATCCCAAAGAATATCATTCCAAAAAAATAAAATACAACTGCATTCCAATAAATAAAACGTGGAAATTTAGTTTGGAACGAATCACCTTTTTTACACGGTTTTCCAAATAAAAATGAACTAATTTAATCAACATAATCACTTCTCCATATAATTGTTAATATTCTTTTCCTCTTAGAACTGAACATAAATAACATAATATATATCATTTCGTTTGAATTTTCCGACACGAAAGTTATTAACTATGCCGAACACAGTATGACTTTTACTCATGTCCAAAACCTCATATACAGTAGAACCCCCTCCTATATATCGTTAGACTTTCTCGTCCATGACCTAAAAAAAGGGTTTTATATTATCACTTACTCTTCGACTCAAAAATTAATTAAATAAATTGAAAACATTATACAGTTGTTTCGCAAAGGCAACGATATATTTTTATTTAAATACAAATCGTCTATTGCCATTATCATGGTGCAATTCAAACATTACTGGATTACTAACAAATCGTTTTAACAAAACGTATGCCTCATGATCAGTTATTTCATTAGGAATATTAATTCCACTAAATGACGTTGAGGAAATTAATGTATGAAAATCATATTTGAACTCATAGTCTCCAATATACGCAAGCGCCAATTTCCCTTTCCATTCAATTTGATACGTCTTCCCTTCTAATCTAGTGAACTTAATATCATGAAAGGCTGACGCATCATGTCCAAGTAAATAAACATCAAATGCCGTTAACTCTAAATCTAAGTTCTTCTGTTCATCTTCGGATAAAAAATCAATTGCAAATTCCTTCCCATTTAGCATATCCAAGTCAAATGGTACCTCATCACTTCCTACACGAAATCCTTTAAAATCCCATTCTTCTGATGACAAGGTGCAACTATGGAAGTTGTTCCATACAATCTTCGCATGCCAATCATCTTCGTTTTCTTCATCTTCTTCGTCTTCTTCATCCAAATCTTCCTCATCATAATCCGCAGTCTCTAAATGTAAATCAAAATACAAACCAGCTATACCATTTAACTCTTCTTCCTCTGCATATTTAAAATGTGCACTCCACTTAAAATTAACAATTCGATGACCATTAGGCCACGGATTGTCCACAAAATATATTCGATCCATATTCACACGTTCCTTACTTTGTTTTAGTTCTTGTAAACTTACTTAAATTTCGAGATGTAAGACTATACCACTATCCATCCAATATATTACAAGACGATTCTTTGTTCCTAAGATGCTACTAAATACCTACCTCTTACTATATCATCACAATAATTATCACGGTGTATTTTTATCAGAACATTCAAACTAAAATCTATAAATAGTATACTAAAAAGGGAAAAGGAAGCTAGATTTTTCTAACTTCCTTTTCATATTTCTATTTGAGGTATAATTATATTTCCACACTCTCTTTCCCTTTTGCAACATAACTCATATCTCCAACCGACTCGACTGTATATGCTCCATCTCGATATACAATCTTTGTCACACTAGCATTTTCCACGCCAAGTTTTGTTTTACTACTGTCTAGCATTTCTATTAAGGTAGTAATCAAAAGCCCATGAACGACAACTAAAACGTTCCCGCCGCCATCTTTAGCTGCTTCTTCACTAATTTTATCAATCTCTGCTTTTATACGAGTAGAAAATAATTCCCAATCTTCCGCCTGTTTTGTAGGGTCTGCTGCTCTAATAAGATCAATAACTTCTTGAATAGAAAACTTCATAAGTTCTTCTGGTGATGCAACACCCGCAGCTTTTCCAACCGCATCCCACATATTATCAAGTTTTTCACCTTCAAAAATACCAAAATTTAATTCTCGTAATTTTTTTCTTTGCTCAAGTTTCAATTTTGACTGCTCACTATATTTTAATACTAAATTAGCAGTTTCAATCGCTCGGCCGCTATCACTACTATACGCATTCATAAAATGAATATCTTTTAATCCCGTTCCTAAATTTGTGGCAACTTCCACACCTTTTTCCACTAACGGAGAGTCTGCCCAACCTTGCGCGCGATGGTTCGTATTTAATATTGTTTTACCATGTCTTGTAACATATAACGTAACGACATTGCTCTCTGTTTCTCGATTCTTCATTCTTTTTTCTCTCCCTTTACATTTCTATCTCAATATTAACACCTCAATTATTCATTGAGCAAAATATATGTAAGTAGCTTCGCTTAATAAAAAACGCTACCTTTCTGTATATCCATACAAAAAGATAGCATCTTTTATGATTATATTTCTTAACCGATACTCCTACTCAGCAAAAGCACTCGAATATTGTACAACTCCTTCTACACTTTCAAGAGCATTCTCCCTTAATTCCACCACCATAAACACCTCTTCAGGCACTTCAAATGTTGCTTTTATATTCCACTCACTTGCTTTCTTAAAACCAAATTTCGGATAGTACTCTGGATGCCCTAATACTACTACTGATCCGTATCCAAGTTCTTTCGCTTTTTCTAACGCAGCTACAATAAGTTTTCCACCAATTCCTTTTTTCTGATGGCCCCTAGCAACTGATACTGGCGCAAGCGCTAATGAATCTACAGAAGCTCCATCTTTTTCTATCGTAATTTTCGATAACATAATGTGACCGACTATTTCCTCATCTACCGCAACAATAGATAACTCAGGAACAAACGCATCACATTCTCTAATACGCTTTACAAGTTCATGTTCCTTTTTATCACTATACTCTTCATGTAAAAATGCTTCTTTTACAACTTCTTCTGTTTTTCTATAATCGCTTTTTTGTTCTTGCCTAATCGTTACCACTCTATATTACCCCCTATTCTTTCTTATTTCTTTTTGGATTTTACGAAGCGCTTTTTTCGATCCGCGCTCAATATCATGTTGCATTTTTCTTTCTTTATAATCGACAAATAGTGTATTTAAATCGTATCCCTCTGGATATAATTCTTTTGCTGCTACCTCTAAAGTAATACGTTTTACATTTACTTCAACAAATTCACCGTTATAATATACAACGACGTTATAAAAATTATCTATTTCCTTATAGATGATACCAAAATCATCATAATCTAATAAATTTACACGATCGCCCATTTTATACTCGTAATGATTTTCTCTTTTTTCTTGCACGACTTTCGGTTTTCTAACTTTGCTTTCATTCAGTTTTTCTAGGGCATATTCTTTATTTTCCATGTACTCTTTCGCTCTTTTCAGTACATGTTCTCTTACGTTCATTTTATTTGCAATCCAAAGTGCATTACTTTCACCTGATTTACCGATTACTAATTTATAAAGCGGTTCTAATGTCTCACTATTAAATTGCATTGCTGCATTCATAAAATCATCGTGTATTTCTGAGAAGCGTTTAATTTCACCGTAATGCGTACTCGCAACTGTAATACATCCTGCAAGATAAAACTCCTCTAAAATAGAAATTGCAAGTGCTGCTCCCTCATTTGGTTCAGTCCCGCTTCCTATTTCATCAAATAATAGCAACGTATTATTATTTGACATCCTCATAATCTCAGATAGATTTTTCATATGTGATGAAAATGTACTGAGTGCATTTTCGATACTTTGATTATCACCAATATCTACAAACACATTTTCAAAAATAGCAATTTCTGTTTCTTTATCTCCTGCAATATGCAAGCCTGACATTGCTGCTAATGTTAGTAGCCCAATTGTTTTTAATACGATTGTCTTCCCGCCCGCATTTGGTCCTGTAATAATTAAACTACGATAATTTTGACCGATTTCAAAGTTTAACGGTACTACTTTTCCACTTAAAAGCGGATGCTTACAATTTACTAAATGAATGTAGCCATGATCATTTAACTTCGGCTCTATTCCATCGATTGATTTACTAAACTTCGCTTTCGCAAATACCATATCATATTGACTAATTAATTCCATATTAATTTTTATATGATAAATGTTTTCTACTACCATTCCTGATAAAGTTGCCAAAATTTGATACTCTTCCATCGCTTCTTCTGCTTTCAAACTTGC
>Ga0209463_1000810_pt1 | contig 21354 bp, 13 predicted proteins | sample AgamicMgSfrz_FD_187169 | JGI IMG/M metagenome (GOLD analysis project Ga0209463, IMG submission 187169) | Agave microbial communities from Guanajuato, Mexico - Mg.Sf.rz (SPAdes) (version 2) | ecosystem: Host-associated > Plants > Phyllosphere > Phylloplane/Leaf | place: Guanajuato, Mexico... | reverse complement strand
CTTTACCAAACTCCTAAAGCTTTTAACGTACTTGAACAAACGAAAAAAGGGCTGTATGGACTCGTGTTAACAAATGGAATGTATGAGTATACAACCGGAAAAGATGTATTAGGAAATAAGCTTACAAAAGAGCAGCAACAGGCTAGTTTGTTTCAATCGTTTGGGATTGCGGCAGGTGGTGTACTCGCTTCAAAAGCATCCACTCAGCTTGTTGAAAAAAGTGCACAGACAGTCACGAAAAAGTTCAATGATATGCGCAACGTAGTTCGTACGAGTAAAGTTACTCAATACGGAAAAGACATCCAGCGGGCAATGCGAAACATGCCGGCAGCTGGTATTGATAAAGCCAAGAAAATGTATGATGCTGTATTAGATGCAAAAGTACCGAGGTTTTTATCACAAGAAGTACCAGTTGGTGTGAGTTCAGACTTTGCACAACAAACTGTACGAGATATGTTGAGGAGTACAGCTAAAGATACGATGCGTTTTATGGAAAAAGGGTACTTTGACGGAAAGCGTTGGCGTGATTTGGATGGAAGGTTTATAAAAAATCCTAACCCTGTACATAAAGTTGATAAACCGATTGAAATGCAGGAAGATGTGAATAAGAAAAAAGATTTTGATAAAGATGTAATTAATAATTATACAGCTGTGCATTATGAAGGAACGACCAAAGTTGACGGAGAAGTTAGAGATATAAGCAGACGAGTTTACCAAAGAAGCGATATTAATTGGAATCAGGTGGATTCAGAGTCAGGTTTAACTAACCTAGAATTAATGAGGAAAGGTAGACCTCCGTACTGGAAAGATGGCACAAAGATTGAATTACATCATTCTATCCAATTAGAACCTGGACCCATGATTGAATTACCTGCTAGTTTACACGACGAATATAGTAGAATTTTGCACGGGCTAGTTGAAAATGGTGGAAGTTTTAGAAATAATCCGAGTTTAGAAAAACAATACAATAATTTCAGAACAAAATATTGGCGTTGGAGAGCTAAGCAGATTGATCATAATTTGTAAATTAAAGATGATAGCTTATATAGCACATAATTAAAGGAGAGGGCTAAGTTGAACAAAAAGGAAATTAGTGAGTTTATTCAAGCAAATTCGGATAGTAATGATTTTACTGGAGGAGTCTCAGACGAAATTATTAAAGAGGTTGAAAAAGCACTTAAAGTGAAATTTCCGGATAGTTATATCTGGTTTCTTGAAAATTATGGTTCTGGAGGACTGTTTGGAGTAGAGATACTTGGCTGTGGGAAATCCGCAACTCCATCTGTAGTAACAAACACTGAAAGATTTCGGAACATTGGATTGCCAACTCAATACGTAGTTGTTGAAAACTGTGAAGAGTTTGTATATTGTTTAGATACTGAAAACCTAATTGACGCTGAATGTGTAGTTGTGTCGTGGGACAGAATTGATGGATATAGTGGAAAAAGAGCAGATAACTTTTATGAGTTTTTAACAAATAGACTTCTTGATGCCAAAGAAAATTGGGACGAAGACTTTTAAAATTAATCTATATGGTTGTTAAGTTATTTAACCTTGATTGGCTCTATACCTTTCAAGGTTTTTTATTATATTTAAATGTATAGAGGGATGTCTGAAACTTTAAAACCTATGGTATAAACAAGATGAGCATTTCAAAAAGTTATTCTATTAATTATTAGAAAATGCCAAGAGAAAAACTTTAAGAGGAAATTAAAAGGAGAAATCGAGCAAATTTCAGTCGGTAATTTTAATAAATGTTGGGTCAACTATAAAAAAATAAAATATCTAAAAATATATACGAAGAAGTTTACAAAGATAAGCAATTATTAAAAGAAGAAGTAGAAATAATGCTTGACAAACTTTTAGTTGAATTAAACAACAAAGAAGAGTTCAAGCTGATGAATGATGTGGGAGGAGTTATAAAACGCTTAGAAGTTATTTTTTATGAATAATAGGGGAACCTAACTAGATTGAAGGTTGGTGGAAATTTATGTGTTATTATATAATGCTAGGAAAGAGGAAATGTTTAGGTTATCAGTTTACTATAAATTATTATATACCATAAAAATAAAAGAACTGTAAGAGTCAACCTCTTACAGTTCTTTAAATATCTCTAGATCTTTTTTTTCAATGAAACTAGACATAGAAAACCGGACAGTTGACCTAACCTGATCAATCGAAAGTCCGATAGCAGCAAGCACGTGAGAAGGCTTGCTAGAACTACACGCTGAACCTGTAGACACAGCCATTACCGGAGCTAAGTTTTTTACTAAAAGTTCGTTATTTGCTCCTTTAAATTGAACGCTTAAAACTCCTGGTATCTTATGATTAGTATCATGATTGAAAACAATTTGATCGTTAAATTTATCTTTTAAAATTAACGAAACATAAGATTCCATGTCTTCTAACTTCTTAATGTTTTTCTTTAAATTCTTTTCTGCAATTTCTGCTGCTTTTCCTAAGCCAACGATATTGTGGACAGCTAACGTACCGCTTCGGATTCCTTGTTCTTGCCCGCCTCCATGGAGAAGAGGGGTAATTTTTGTTAAAATATCATATTGATCTCTACGTATAAAAGTAGCACCGATACCTTTAGGTCCATGGAATTTATGACCTGAGCATGATAGAAAAGTAATTCCAGGATAATCTGATAAATTCATTTCAATTTTACCAACTATTTGAGTCGCATCCGTGTGTAAGAAGATGTTTCCTTTACAACATAATTCGGAAATCGATTCCATGTCATTTAAAGAACCTAGTTCGTTATTTCCCCAAATTAGCGATACTAAAATTGTGTCATCACGCAATTGCTGTTCAAAGTCTGCTAAGTCAATTCTCCCGTACTTATCTACATCAAGGTAAGTAACTTCAAAGCCTTTTTCTTCTAAGTATTTGCATGTTTCTAATATAGAGGGGTGTTCTACTTTACTAGTGATGATATGTTTACCGTGATTAGAATAATAATCTGCCACGCCTTTAATAACCATATTATTACTTTCAGTTGAGCCGCTAGTAAATATAATTTCAGAGTCGTGAGCGCCGATTAAAGAGGCAAGAGAGTGTCTTGCTTCTTTAACCGCATTTTTAGCATTCTCAGCGACAGAATAATACTTACTTGACGGATTACCGAACTCCTCCATTAAGTAGGGGAGCATAGCTTCTTTAACTTCAGGATGAATCTGTGTAGTTGCACTATTGTCTAAATAAAGCATCAGTATCACCTATCCTTCCATTTTTAATAAGTTTTGGAGAAGCTTTTCGTAGTTTCTAGCATGTTTGTATTCGTTATCCAGCAAAATAATGCCACGCTCTAGATGTGCATTAAAAAGATCGGGGAAGTACTCTTCATCCGTAACGTTTCTTTGAGCATGTTGTCTAATTAAGGCTTTGTAAATATAATCATTTTCTCCGGTCATGGCATTTCTGTTAATATCCACGCCAGATTTATTTTCTACTAAATTTGGCATCGATGGATCTCTTAAAGAAAGAGCAAGGGCGATTCGGGACAGAATATTCCATGTTAAGCCTGTTGTAGCCTGAAGAGATACTAATCTATCTCCAGTTTCTTTTGAAGTTTTTAATCGGAAATTCATAGGTTCACCCCCGTTTGTCTAAAAGGGAAATATTGATTTAAAATCTGCGTTTCTTTTCTTTCTACGTTAAATTCAAGCATATATTCTTTAGTTACACTATCTTCTAAAATCTTGTAGTTATTTTCATCAATTTCAGTATCAGTTGAAAGAATAATAGCTTGTCTTCCACAATTAGGAATGAATTCTTTTAATACTGCGGCTTTATGGGTTTTATCTAATCTTCCTAGTAAAGTATCAAAGATAAAAGGTACTTTTCTACCCGAGCATTTAAATATAGCCCAAATAATTGAAATAAGTAAAATTTCTTTTTCACCAGCCGATAATGTGGACTTTTCAACATAATCCTTTTGAGAATCTAGTAAGGATACGTCGTATGTCTTGTGATCAATAACGATAGAAGAGATATAGTTATGTTTTCGCAAGATTCTCTTCAGCATAGTAGTTGCTTCAATTTGAACTTGCTGTAACTTTTTCTTTAACTGAATTTCTCGGAAACGTCGACTTAGTGTAATAATTTTTTGTGATTCAATAAAGGAACTTTTTGTTTTTTCACTGTCTTTTAACGCACCTTGAATCTTATCGATGGTAGACGTTATGCCTTCTAGTTCTGATTTCCAGTCCTCTAATTGCAATTCACGAGAGCTAAGCTCATCTTCTAATTTTAAAATAGCTTGTTGAGTAGTCTCCATGCGCTGAATCATATCACTAAATTCATTGGTTGTATCATTAATTTTTAATCTTTCTCTTAGCTTCTGGAGTTCAGTTAACTTTTCTTTATTGTCTTTAATAATGTCGAGACATTCTTGGTGAGCAGTACCTGAAACAGTTAGAAACATATTTTCAATTAAGCTACTTTCAGAAAAGGAAGCTCCGTGAATTGAGCTAATCTCTTTTTCTGGTTTTACTAATTTTAAAAGGTGAGCTTTTAAAGTTTCACCTGCGTCATCTTCAAAAGAACCATTAAGAGAATGAAGAACATCGTTAATTTTATCATCGGTTAATTTTGTATCTAACTGTTTAAATAATTGTAATGATTCCTCATTCTGAATTTGTTGTCTAGCATCTGTGAGAAGTCCTTTTGTCAGATAAAAAGGAAGGAGATTAGCAACAAAACCTTTAATCTTTTCTAAGTTTTGTTTCCTAATGTTTTCAATGCTGTTCATTTGTTTAACAATCTGATCTCTCTCAGATTTTACAAGGCCACCATACTTCTCAAAAGCATCTTTAAGCTGCTGATATTCATCATTAAGCGCATCCTTTTTTAGGTTAAGCTCCTTTAAATCAGAAATGGCCGAAACAATTTTCTTTCTAAGTTCTTTTTCACGAAGATTTGAATCATAGAGAGTTTGCTCAGACTCTTCCATTTTTCTAACATCTACAGATTGATTGGAATAACTTTCCAAATCGTTTTCGAGTATTTCAAATAAATCCAGGTTAAATACCACTTTAGATAAGTTTTGAAGGTATTCCGATAATAAATCTTCATTCACGATTCTAGCTATTTCCTCACCATCGAATAAACATAAATCTAATAGTTGAGGAGGCATGATTTCTTTTAGTTTTGACTGAAAAATTTCTTTTTCATACTCTGATAAATACTTTCCATTTGCTGATAAATCGAGTGTTTCTTTTAAATTATTATTGGAGAATTTCCAGTGGCGACGTAATACATAATCGGTCTTTTCGAAATTATCTATTAAAGAGAAATCCAATTTAATTCTAAAATTATTTTCATTATTTTTTTTCGCATTATGGTTAAGAATGCTTTGAACTCTTTTAAAGTATTCAGCATTTTCCGTTTTAAAGCCATAACCATAAGAACCGAACAAACCCAGCTTTATTGCATTCAAGAGGGTAGTTTTACCTGCACCGTTTTCTCCACCGATTAAAATAACATTCTTTCCATTCTCCGGTCGAAGGTTAAATGAGTTGGTCTCTTTATAGGCGCCGATGTTAGTTAGTTGAATTTCGTTTATAATCATGTTTAAACCTCATTTTCTCCTATTACAGATGTAAATAATCTTGTTTTAATGCTTTACCTATTTCATCCATTAAACCTCTTCTAACTTTATAGCCAGAAAAGTCTTTTTCAATAGAGATCAATTGTTTAATTACTTTAATATCAACTTTGAATTGATCACATAGTAGTTCTAGATCGGATATTTGTTCTTTATCAAATAGTGGACGGTCATCAATTTCCCAGTCTAAAGAATAACCCATAATTTCTTCAAAGATTTTTGGAACTTGATCTTCCCAATCCCCATGTTTGAACCAAATTTTCCGAATTGCTTTTAACTCTTCAATACTTATAAGTTCATAATGAGGGTCATCAGGGTGCTTTAAGTTTTTTTGAACTTCTAAAAGTTTTGTAAGAATTTCTTGTCGTGTTTCTAATGTAAAAGGCCCTAAACCAAGTTGAGCATGCTTTGTCACCATTTCACCATCTAATGTTTCTTCTTGATACGTCACTAGTATTTTGTAATCTTGAGGTGCACTTAAATCAATGTTGTTAGTAAAAAGATAATTTTTTAATTCTTCTTTTGGTACAACAGTATATTGGTCTAATGGAATGTGTTGTTTAGGTCTACCGGATTTCTTTGGAATTAGTACATGTGGTACATCATCAATATCTACAATCTTTACATCTTTAAAGTAGGTATGACCATTCATTCTATACTTCATTCTTCGAGTTCGATCATCTCTGATAGCAGATAGCCAATTTCTAAAGTCAAGTAAGGGTTTCATCCAATCATGACCACTTTGAATAAAGCCACTCAAAGCTTTATCCTCGTTAACGACTGTACATACCCAGCAACCAAATCTACTGTTTCCACAAGAGCCAGCACTTTCTTTAATAGATTTATCAATTACAAGAGGGCATTCGCCACTATTGGAATCTTGATACAATCTGTGAAGCTCATGGTTGTCATCTCCCCATGGAGATGGATGGTTAAGTAAATAATTCCATACATCATCAAGGGTAAAGCTCCTGATAGGAGCGTACACATATGCGTTTGATAACGTAGAGTGTCTCATGAAAGTCTTTCCTTCGACGGTATGAGAACGAATTACGTTACCACGTGTAGCACTTTCATCTTCACGTACACCTAATACCATGATTACTTCTCCAAAAGAAGATACTTTGTCCATAATAAACTGATTAGCAGGATCAATTTTTAATCGATCTGTACACCATCTGAATTTTTGATTCGGTGAAGGGTAGCCTTTACCAATAATATTGACCCAGAATGACTGTTCAAAAACTGGTTTTACTTTGTGTGTTTCAACTGGTAAATCTCTACTCAAAGCTTCATCTTGAATTCTTCTAAGAGTTTGATTAATCGAATTTATAATTAAAGGTGTTTCCACTAATGTATCGGAAGAAATTACATATACTTTTTTGTGCAATTCCTCTTTAGGCATTTCACTTAGAGCCTCAAATACTAACTGAACTACAACTGTGGAATCTTTACCACCACTATATCCTACTACCCAAGGGCGGTCATCTTCCTTATAAGCTTTTTTTATGCTTTCTTTTGCTTCGTCAATAAAAGGCACTTGCTTTGATAAAAGATTACTAATGATGCCATTACTCATAATTAAACTACTCCTTGAAAAAATTTATTTTCTAATGATTGTTCAGCATCACTTAGCGGTAAACTAACCAATTGCTTAATTTTATTAGAAGTTAATTGAATGGTAGAGGAAGTCTTTTGAATACGGCCATTTTGATTAAATGCACGCCCCAACCAATCGTTTGTATTACTTCTATTCCAATCTATATTTGATAGCTTTTTAACGTAACTTTCCCAGTCTTTAGGGTGATGCTTTCGTAGGTATTGTCCGACTAAACCAACTGCTTCAACAAATACGCCATGTCCCACAATAAAGTTTGCTCTTAATTCACGAGGAGTCAGTTGTTTTTCAAAAACCATGTTCCATTCTACAATAGAATCACACAAAACTAACCAAAATTGCTTCAAAAACTCTTCTTCCTCATGAGTTATTTCATCACCTTTAGATTTTCCAACTAGCTTTAGGTTTGTATTAAAAATGTGATTTAAAGCCAGTATCTTGGGTGAATTCTTGGACAGTGATACTCTTTCTTTATCTGTATATCTATTTAATAAAGGTGTAGTGGTTACAACATCTTTAGTAATAAGAGACAAACGATCTCGATAATCATAAAGAATACCGATAGAAGAAGTAGTATTTACAGCATGCCTATTCAAATCAGAAAAAATTTGTTGGGATTTTTTTAACCCTTCATCGTGGAAAAAAACTACAGATATAGTTTCGTTGCCAAGTTCGGGAGATATTTTTAATGCTTCTTCAATAGCTGCTCTGCGATGCTGCCCATCATTAATCAAAAACCTTGCATCCAATGAAATTTGCAACTGTCCTAAGTCTTTGGATGAAGGGTCCTCATTATATGGCTGAAACTTAATTTCACCATCTATAGACGCTGTGATGGAGGAAAATACATAATCTTTTTGATTTTCCACTATGTAATTTGTCATTTCTGGAATTCTAGATTTGTTTAAAATCCTTTGAGATCTGTATTCAGGTGGAATTTCTTCTTCATCAAAAAGAAAAATCTTTGGAATAATTCGTAAAGGGCACATAGCTACAAAATATTCTTTTCCTGCTTGGACACCTCTAATAGAAGGGAAATTATAAGTGAATGTCGAGTCCATAATCAAACCTCCTTATTACGTACGTAAAATATAATTTGATTATAAATTAATTAATTCAAAGATACAATGAAAAAAACCGAATGGAAGTTCGATTTTTTGTATTTCTAATTTTCTAATTAGATTGTTTTTTTTGTAAATAAACATATTGGTCCAGCATAAAGAAAATAGATATAATATATGTTAAAATTAAAATGAAATGGAAAATGATTATAGTAACCGGAGATGATTGACAAATGAGTTCACAAGAGGTCTTTTTTTTAAGCTTCTTAGAAGATATAAATCCTGTAGCAGCTCAAAATGCCAAGAAGATGCAAGAATTAATATATGAAGATCCAAGTAGTTCAATTGTAAAAGCTAGATTATTCGCTGAAGCAATTCTTAGTGAAGTATTTAAGCAGGAGAAAATACAAGAACCTTACGTCAATTCTTTGTATGAAAAGATCTTGTACTTAACGAGAGAAGGGTATATTGAAAGAGATATTCAGAGATCATTCGATACGATTCGCTTGTCAGGCAATAAAGCTGCTCATGATGGCCAATTTAATGACATTACAGAAGCTTTTAAACTACATAGAGAAATGTACAAAATTGGAGTTTGGTTTTATGAGGTGTATTCATTAGAACAGTTAAAAGTGCCTTTATACGAGAATCCTAAACCTCCTCAACAAGAAAACATTGAAGATATTGTAAAGAAACAAATTATGAGCCTTTTTGGTCCTGAAGGATTAAAGATGGCGCAAAAAGAAGAATTATCAGGAGTAGAAGAACCCCTCTTAGTAAATGACCCTGTGTCTTCTCAAGAAGAAGATAACTCTACCTCTTCAATTTTAAATAAAGATTTAGAGCCAGGACAGAGCTACTTAGTAAGAGAGCTAAAGAGATTAAAAGATTCGTCGCAAGAAGCAATCGAGAATGCAAATCATTTTAGTATCTTTAAGGACTATATGCACGTAGATCGCAATATTCAATTGGATTTAGAAAATATATTAGAACGTAATGAAAGTAGAGAAACAGGCAATTTAATTTTGTTATGTGGTAGTGTAGGGGACGGAAAGTCTCACTTACTAGCATATCTTAAAGAAAAGAAGCCAGATTTAATAAAAGATTATACAATTTTTAATGATGCTACTGAAAGCTTTTCGCCTAATAAAGATGCAATGGAGACTTTAGAAGAAGCATTGAATAGCTTTTCAGATCAGAAAATTGAACACTCAACGCAAAAAGTAATACTAGCAATTAATATGGGAGTGTTACATAACTTTATTAATACAAAACATAAAGAATATTCCTATGAGACATTAAGGGAGTTTGTGGATAATAGTGAGTTGTTTTCTCAAAATGTAACTACTTACTTCAGCAATGAGAATTTCGATTTACTAAGCTTTGGTGATTATCATTCGTATGAATTAACTGAAAAAGGGCCCAATTCGACTTTTTACTCTTCTTTAATAAGAAAAATTTGCGATTCTTCAGATGAAAATCCGTTTTATTTAGCGCTAGAAGAAGATAAAAAAAATGGGCTTCATAACATGGTTCACAAAAACTACGAGTTTTTACAAAATAAATTTGTTCAAGAACAAATTGTACAATTAGTTATTCAGACAATCGTTAGAAAAAAACTAGTTATCTCAGCTCGAGCTTTCCTGAATTTTATCGCTGATATTTTAATTCCAGATAACATTCAAAACATAGAACTGATGTCTGAATTTGACGTTTTAGAATTCTCTTTACCGAACCTTCTATTTGATCGAAAAGAGCGTTCTATAATTCTTCAATCTCTAAGTCAATTAGACCCTATTCACCGTCGCTCTGTGTTTATTGATCAGTTAGTAGTAGAGCTTAATACCTTAAATGATTGGGATACTCTAATTGAAAATTATGTTTATGCTGAAACATCGAAAGGCTGGTTTAAACCTTTTATATCTAAAGATAATTTAACGGACTATTCTTTTAATTTGTTTTTTGAAACGTTTATTAGAGTTACGTTTTTAACAAATGAAAAATTTGCCGCTAATATTGCTGATCAAAGTTATTCGAAATTCCTCAGAAACCTTTATTATTTTAATGTGGGAGATATGAGAAAAATAAAAGGGTTTTATGGGGAGATTGAAACAGCTATTTTTAAATGGAAAGGTAGTCCAATGAAAGGTTATATATATTTAGATAAACCTTCTGAAAAGTACCGTCTAGCACAAAAGCTAGAATTAAATCCTTCTATTAGTCATTTAAAGCCGAATAAAGGAGAGGTAATCGAATCTTTTAAGTCCTTTATCACACTTGCTTATAACGATAATGATGAAAAAAATAATATCTTCTTAGATATTGATTTTCCATTGTATCAGTTGCTAATGAAAGTCCAAGATGGATACTGTCCAAACAAAAAGAATGAAGAAGATGCAATAAAGTTTGTTGAATTTATTGAAAAGCTCATGGCATTTGGAATGAAGAAAAAGGAAATGCTTGTTCATTTCCCGCAGGATAATAAATTTTATACAATCAAGCGTGATACTTTTGGTTCATTTGTATTTGAAAGGGAGTAAGTAAAATGGTTCAAACCTTAGAAAGAGAGTATTTAAATCATCTCTTCGAAACCAAAAAAAAGCATGATACTGGTAACGTGCTAGATGTGTTACCTTTTTTGTCTAAAAGAACAAAAGAAATCAGAGGACAATTCAATAAAGTTCTTGGAGAATATATACGAAATATTTGTGAGATAAAGCTAAGCAATAAGGCTTTTAAAGATAAGGAATTTGTGACGTCTGCAGAAAGTAATGAGTTAAGTGAACATATTGCAAGTAATGTAGATTATAACAATGAAGATGATTCCCATGATTTTGTGCGATTTTTAGATCAATATCTATTTAATCAAGAAGATATTAAACCTATTCATCCGTTTTTATTTAATTATATAGAAATCGAAAAGAAATTGAAAAATGAATTTGGAAAATATGGTCAGTTTATGAGTGAAACCTTTGTTAAGGATAACCTTGAGATTAAGGCTATCTTTAATAATAAAGAGTCAGAAGATATATTAACGGAGTTAATTCTTGATAAGTTGAATGGAGTAGAAGAATCTTCAAAGAATCCCCAAAATCAGGCGAGAAATAAAACAGTCAAACAATACCAGCCTCTTTTAGGTGAGTTTACACGTATTTACCAAGAGGATATCTTGTATCTAAGTAAATATAAGGATTATTTTTTAACTTCATTTCCTTTATTAACACATTATTATGTATTCATGTATGCGTGTCAATTAATTGTGAAATTCGAGCAATTTACCAGTGCTGATATGGAAATGGTGCAACCTCTTTATTTCGCGTTAGAATGGGAATCTATGAGTAGAAGAAGAAAAGCTACTGGTGAGTTAGAGGGCTTTAAATATGTAAAAGAAAAATCTATTAATCTATTTCCTCATATTCATACGATTTCTCAACTTAGTCATAATTCACTGAATAATGTGGAAGAGCATGATGACACACTTGAGTTCATGCCATATCGTAAACTTTACGATCTAATAAAGAGTAAAGGAGAGGAGTATGAAGCTGCTTTTTTAAGAGAGGTTAATCAATGGGTCAAGGATTATCTAGAATTAAGGAAGCTTCCGTCTCCTGAGAATAAAGCTGCTCAAAGTCTTCCAGAAGCTTTTCAATTATTATTTAATTGCGTAAAAGAAGGTATAAGCACAGATGTTGCTAAGAAGTTCGGTGAAAACATAGGAGATTTAGGTGCTAACCAGTTTTTAAAGACCCGAGGAAGTTATGGCCAGGTATTTAATATTAAGCATGATTTTCTACTTTTGTTAACAGCTGTTTCGGTAAAAGATAAAAGAATTCCTTTAAATGATTTGTTTAAAGAACTAGAAAAAAGAGGAGTAGCATTTGACCGTTACTCTAAAAAAGAGATTATAAGCTTATTTGATGACCTTAACATTTTAGATAAAAAAAGTGATAGTGGAGATGCACAATATGTCAAACCAATTTTATAATTATATTTCTACGCTCTTAGTAGAATATTTTAAAGAAGCAGGAATTAAAAAAGGAGATCGGTTTTACTTACAACTAGATAGTGGAACGGATGTTTTTTATTTAGTTGAAGCGCTAAAAATACTAGAAGGAACTAAACCTTTTAGATATAAACATGAGTTAGGAGAGGAATATGAAACATTTTCTATTCCTTTCCATGAAATTAACTTAGTAGTAGCATATACTTCAAAAGACGTTAAGCCAGATTTTCTTGTTACATTAAGAAACTTAGTTGGAGAGCAAAAAGGAGCTTGGAAAAACTCTGCTTTAATTAGCATTGTTTCTGAGCAATTAGATTCCATTCAAGGTGGAAGTAGTGATTTACAAAAAGAAGGAATGCCTTTACATCCGGCTTCGTTATTTAATAATTTGAGAAATGAGATTGAAAATAGAAGTTTAGAAAAAGTTGATCAAATTATTTTATTAGACAATCTAAATAATTTAGTGAAAGATCAATCTTTTCAACAAATTACTTTTTTTGAGTTTGAGGATATTTTTGCTACTTTACAAAAAGGTTCCATCGATGACACGGATTACCATAAATTTGGACTTTTTAAAGATGCTGACCTAGATAAATTTAATGGTAAAGAACAAAGAGAGCGTCTAAGAGAGAATAGAGATCTTTTTGATTATGTAAGAAAAGTGCATGATTTCGGTCTTAATAAAGAAGAATTAGAAAAACAATTTTCACCAGAAGGTGCCAACGAGCTAATTAAAGAAGAGTGGCGAGAATTACCGTTCTCTAGAGTCTATAAATTTAACGAAGATTATAGAAAACTTAATAAGAAGAAAAAAGTAGATCTAATAGGCTTAAAGGTTAATCATACGATTAAACCTTGGGATAAGCCGTATAAAGAATCTACTTCAGGTAAAAGAAAAAGACATATTATAATTTTTAACCCTGAAGGTAAAGAGGAAATTGAATTACAAGCTTCTTTTAGTTTGGATGGTAACGTAAAAAGTTTAAGCTCTGAATTCCTTAAAGTGCCTAATGCTTTTTCTAAAAACCTCACAGTTGAAGTTAAGCAAACTAATATTTTTGCTAAAATAAAGCTTGAAAAGGATGACACAACCTTCACGAGATTTTCTTACAAACATGACAACAAAGCAGCGTTAGGTGCAGAGTTTTTTATTGCTGTTTTACCAGTTGAGCCTATCTATTTGGATAGTTATAAGTCCAAATATTTAATTGATCCAAATGGTGGTCATATAGAGCTACAATTCGAAGAAGATGAATTGAGCTTTGGAGATAAAATAGATATACAGAAAGTAGAAGTAACAGAGGACAATCAAACAATTATTACCTCTCAAGATCAAAAATTGGTTGTTACTCCATTACCAGAGGCTTTTAATGATGAGGATGAATTAAGCCTTAATATAAAATTTGAAGAATCGCTTATTCCCCTCCTCTTAAAAAATGAATTGCCTGAGTCTATGCCGATTACTGGTCAACGAATTTGGAAGCTTATCAGGGAAACTGGTAAAGATATTCAATGGTTCAAAAAAAATAACCGTTTGGTTTTAGAAAACAGAGAATTTTACTTTCACTCTGAATATCGAGACTACTTCAAATGGGAAGATGAATGGGTTAAAAATGGGTTAAAGTATGCAACTCATGAATCGGACAGGCTGCTTAATAATAGAGAATTAAAACTGAGTGATGACTTAAGAGAAGCTTATAGTAGATTTTTAACATATTTTAAGATTCGAAAGTCAATTCCTAGTTTATGTACCGTTACTGATGATTACGACAAGCGTGCAATCGATTATATAAAGGAATATCAGAAGGAAATCAACAAATTTGAAAATGGATCTCCCGCAGGTCGTAAAGGAAGAGATTTATTTAAGTTAGGTACTATTCAATCAAATGGAATGTTATATTTTACGCCATTTCATCCAATAATGGTTGCATTTAAGCTGAAAATGTTTGAGTTATTGGATTCAGAAGAGCTAGATAACAGTATTTTAAATAGATTAAATCCAAATGGGCTTATTCCATTTTTATATGATGAATCGGAAACATTGTTTAAGCCGGATTATCAACAAGCAGCTATGGAATGGTTGATGTTCAAACCGGTTAATAAAGTATCTGTTTCAGCTGCTAATCAGTATTTAGCTAAGGTTGTAAACGAAAAAATCACACAATTTAAAGAGCATTTCTCTTATTTGTTTATTAAGAAATCTCAAGCACCTCTTCAAATTAATGTAATTAATATTGCTAATGATAAAGAGGTTATTCGTGGAATATTACAGTGGATGATTAAAGAAATTGATAAAGAAGGTACTGAAAGCTTAAAACCGGTAGAAGTTACTCTTTATAAAGAAGAGCATATAGAGAGTTATTTTGATTTATATGCTAGAACTGAAACCATTGAGCAATTTGAATATCTTTTTGACATTAAACTTAAATCAAAAAATGTAGACTCGGATGATATCTTAAGAACAATAAGAGAAAAACTGTTCTTTTATAAGCAGGAACTTCAGGAAGAATTAAGATATGCTCATATCTCCTTTTATAAAATGCATGCTCAAGAGAACCATGCAGTACAGCCACTTAATGGCATGACGTCAGGGATTGCTATTGAAGGCCTTTACTCAAGCGTACCGTCAATGAAGGATGAGGAGACCTATAGAAGTGGATTTGGCACAAAAGCATACAGCATCGATCCTCAAAATTACTTAACAAGCACAGCTTACTATTTAAATGAATTAGCAGCGAACTTGCGAAATGGCGGTAATGATAGTTATAGAAAAGGAGAAGCTATTTTTTCAAGAACAACTACAGCGGATGAGGAAACATTGAAAAAGATTTTTAAATCATCTTATTGGGTAACATTTGTAGATCCATTAATTGATTTGGAATTTTTTCATGATTATGAGGACGAGTTAGTCGTGATTCATTATAACGATCAATACTCTTCTTCAAGTCGATATGATGCTATAACTGTGACTGATAAAACAAACCAATATTATGCTGTAATTAAAGAGTTTCTTAAGCAAAAAGGTGTAGAAGGCACAGAGGAAAATGTTCTTACTACAATTAAAGCTTTTAATACATTTAACGGTGAGTGGCTATTAAGGATCATAGGAAGTAAAGGTCATTATGATCGAGAAAAATTAAGTATTATTTCTGCTATCAAATATTCTGTATCTTATTTTGATCATCCAGATATTCTTTGGGTTCCTATTTCTCTCGAAGAGGTATTAAGAGTTGCTGGAGCTGTTAGTCTGAATAAATCTGATGGGGTATTTACAGCTAAAAACCTTGGAGTTAAAGGGAGTCATAGCGATGATTTATTATTAATAGGTTTAGAAAATAGGGAAGGAAATCTTTCACTTTATTTTTATCCTATTGAAGTCAAGATTGGAATAAATAAAGGAGAAGTATTAGAAAAAGCACGACACCAAGTTCAAAAAACCAGCCAATTGTTCATTGACACTTTAACTAAGCGAGCAGAAGATACATTTACAAGTAAGTTTTATCGTAACTTCTTTGCTCAACTATTCATTTCTAATGCGCAAAAGCTGGCACAAAGTGTTTTTTGGAAAGAAAAAGAATATAGCCTATCAGATGAAGTAATTGAAAAATTATTAAAAGATGATTATTTAGTGTCTAATAGTCTGAAAAGTTATATAGGGGACGGAGCCATACTTTCATTCCAAAAAGACGCCTTCCATAGAAGTGCTCAATTAGAAGATGATGTCTTACTGTTAAACCTCACCGAAAAAGATGGGTATGAAGGTTTAGTCTTTCCAATTAAAGAAATGCAGCATTGGATTCAGTTCGAATCAAGCGATTTTATTAAAGAAGATATGCTATCGTCTCGTTATAAAGTAGAAGGAGAGTATAAACCTTCACAGGAGAAAAGTGCTCAATCGGATGTCTTTCCAACGATACAAGAAATTAGCTCCCTTCAAGAATGTGAAGACTATGCAGCTGTTAGTGAAAATGTAGGACCGTATGAAACCGAGAAAGCAGGCCGGGTAATTACTGAGGATTTTGATAAACATGAAGATTCTCTGTATAAAGAGGACGCTCAGCCTAAATATGAAGAAGAGAAGTTATCTACGAATATAACCGAAGAAACAGCTAAGTATCCTTCTTTAGAACAGGCAAGAATTAAGATTGGTAAAGCGGAAAATTCTAATCGAGAAATCTATTGGGAGTATGGTAATAAAGGTCTTGCTAATAGACATTTGTTGATTTCTGGTAAATCAGGTCAAGGTAAAACTTATTTTATGCAATGTTTATTATTAGAGAAAGCTAATCTGGGAATTTCTAGCATTGTTATTGACTATACAGAAGGCTTTTTACCTAATCAATTAGAACCTGAGTTTGTAGAATATCTGGGAGGCAAATTAAAGCAAAAAATTGTTTACAGTGAAAAACTTCCAATAAATCCATTCCAAAAGAATACTCGGGATATTGGAGGAATTCAGTTACCTGAATCCAACACTGATGTAGCAGAGCGAATTAAAAGTGTTTTTGCGGCCGTTTATAGTTCGCTAGGTATTCAACAACAAAACGCAATATACGAAGCGATTCTAAGAGGTTTAGAGCTTTATGGTGAGCAAATGAGCTTAGTAAAGCTAAAAGAACTTCTTGAAGAAGACGGGTCAAATTATGCTAAAACAGCACTATCACAGATTAGACCCTTGATTGATCGTAATCCATTCAGTAACGACAATGTGATTAATTGGAAAGATATCATTCATAGTGAGGGTGAGGTTTATGTAATTCAACTTACCGGATTCCCTCGAGATGTTCAATTAATCATCACTGAATTTATTCTTTGGGATTTATGGAATTATTCCGTGAGGTACGGCAATAAGAATACGCCTATGCCCGTAATTATGGATGAAGCGCAGAATCTTGATCATACCGAAAAATCACCTTCTGCTAGAGTACTGACAGAAGGAAGAAAATTTGGTTGGTCAGCATGGTATGCAACTCAATTCTTAAAATCACAATTAGATGCTGATGAATTAGCAAGGTTACAAAATTCATCTCAAAAAATTTATTTTTCACCTCCAGAGCAAGAATTATCGCACATTGCAGCTAGCTTATCTAAAGATAATCATGAGAAAAAGCATTGGGAACACAAATTAGCTTCATTAAGAAAAGGGCAATGTATTGTTCATGGTCCTATTCTAAAAGAAAACGGAGAACTCTCTCATCCTACAGTGACAGTAGTAGATATTAGTCCATTATCAGAAAGAACGTAAAAAAAACCACCTTTGAGGTGGTTTTTTATATGATGCGTAATCTGAAATCTTCCATTGAAGTTTTATTTTCTAAATCGTCTTCTAACTTTCTTAATCCTTTTTCAATAAAGGCTAGCATATGTTTGTGTAAATCATCATCTGCTAGAGGTGTACTCACTTCATTAATAATTAGATGCTTAAATAATAGAAATTCCTTATCTTTAATAATATTATCTGGTATGGTCCACTTATTCTTTCCGAGAGAATATTGCTCCGAAACTGGTCCTTCTGAAATTGAGATTCCTTTAGCTAGAGCTATTTTTACAGCCATAGGTCTTTCGCATTCTAAGGAATCCACAACTCTGTCTAATATTTGTTTTCCTTCCTCAGATAATAGCATTCTTCGATTAGACACTATATCACCCTTTTACAAAATTGAAATAACCGTCTCTGATGACAGTATATTTCTTATTTTCATCATAATCTAACATATATTGTTTGTAAGAATTTTTTTCCATTAATGTCACATATTCTTGTGTGATTTCTGTATCAGTAGAAAGAATAATAACTTGTTCACTTAGTTCTTTATAGTAATGATTAATTAAATGATTTCTATGATAGCTATCAAGTCGTCCCAACGGTGTATCAATAACCACAGGTAAAGATAAATCCGATGCTTTTGTCAAGGCCCATATTAGGGCAGAAGCAATCATCTGCATTTCACCCGCTGATCTGTCTTGAATACTGATTTCCTGCATACGATCATTATAAAGGCGAATAGTATAAGTATTAATATCAAATTCTATTTTTCCAAATTCATCTTGTTTTCTAAATAATCGATGTAACATAGTTGAGAATTCTTCTTTAATATATGTTGCTTTCATAGTTATAAGTTCTGAAACATATTGTTCCATTCCTTTAATTATACGCTCTACATGGATGTAGCGTCTTTGCACTTCTTCTAAGTTTTCATCTTGGTTGGATAGTCTACTAAGACTATTTAAAAGCTTAGTTTTTTCTTCCAAAGCATTATTTAATCTACGGTTTAAAGCTTTAAATTTAGTGTTGATTTCTCCTGATTTTTCGACTAAAAGATCAATTCTTTCATTTTCTTCTTCGATATTTACTGCTTCTGGTGCATTACGGATATCCGATTCTAATTTATCTAATTCTTGCTGTAACTTTTCGATTTTATTAATTAACTCTACTACTGGGTTTTTATCTTTAATAGCAAGATTCATTAAATAACTATAATCATTATTCGATATATCATGTATTTCTTGAAAGTCAGAAGGTACAGTTTGTTGTATATCATTTTCCTTAATCCAGATTTCTTGACCAATGTTTTTTATTTGTTCTAGTTGGTCTTCTGTTAAAGCTGGAGTAATGCTTTTGTTAAGTAATTGATCAATGAAACGTCGATAAGGAGATAAAGAAGCATTTTGTATCACCTTTTTATGGTGAATTTCATTTTCTGCTTTAAGCTGCTTTTTTAACTTAAGGATTTTATCACGTAAAAGAATATTTACTATGTTCTCTTGAAGAAAATCATCAAGTTGTTTGACACATAGGTCAAGTTGGGTGGCTACGCGAGCTTGGTTTTTTACGATGACTTCGCGAGATTTTGAGTTTTGTGAAATTTTCGCATTGCGTTTCTCGTGAGCCTCACTGATCAGTTTTTTATATCGTTGAATATCGGTTAGAAATTTTTGTTTCTTATTTTCTAGTATTGTGATTGTGCCTTCCAATTCTTCGGCTTCTCTTTGGACATTATTAAGTTTCGTTCGACTGACGGATTTAGCTAATTTATTTTCAAGAGATACTTTAAGAGAGCGGAGGTCAATTAATAGATGCTTGTAAGCCTCCATGCCCGTTATTTTTTGAATAGCTTCTTTCATTTCATCACTATTTTGTCTTAGAATAATATCCTTAATTTCTTCTCCATCAAAAATAAAGAAAGGTGCAGCGTGATAAGGAATAATTCTATCTATGAATTTATTAAATACCTCGATGTTATCAATACGCGCACGCTTTGGAATGCTTGAACCTTGTTTTTTAACCTCAAGCTCTCTTTCTTCATGCCCCATTCTTTTAGATTGATCAAAATACCATTTAACTTTCAAATTCCATTCTTCACCGGAATCTGTTTCTAAAATTAAAGAAATAGAGCATTCACGTCCACCTTCATTAAAGAAGGAATTATTGATAGTATTAGAGAACAATCTTTTATACTCTACCTGAGAAATTCCTCGTTGGCCAAATAAAATATAAAGAATAGCCTTAAGTATAGTAGTTTTACCGGCTCCATTTAGTCCGCCTAGTAGAATAATATTTTGACTTTTTTCCTTCCGGACTTTTTCCGGTATGTAGAGGTCAATTTCTTGCAGACCATAGTAGGTTTTATAATTGTCGAAAATCAACTTTTTAAGTAACATTAAACCTCACCTTATTAATTATTTTTAGTATGAAAATCGATTAAATCTTGATATTCTTTAGTTCTCACACTTTGACTAACATTTTCATAGGATAATTTTTCTGCTGAACGAATTAATTGGCTAGCTAACTTTAAAGGAATATCATTTTGTTTACAAACCTTTGCTAGTAGCTCAAGCTCTCTTCTTTTAACTTCTTTCATGGAAACCACCTTTGTTTAATATAAAATAACAATTAAAATAGTTATCATTAAAATCTTATCATAATAATTTAGCTTATAATACTACTAAAAAGTAAATATTAGTGACTATTTTATTATATTTGGTATCTAAGGATATTAAATCAAGGGGAGAAAATGGTTATATTGTATGAACCTCCCAATGAGTAAATATGGCATATACTGATCTATGCAATGAAACATTATTCAGAAAATAGAGTCACCTTTTATTGATATTCCCTTCCAAAACGCATACAATAGCCACTAATAAAAGCACACAAATTCGTTGAAGAGAATCAGTACGCTGCAAGTTTGTTCCACAGAGAACCGGTGATAGCTGAAAGCCGGTGTTCAAGCTGTAAGGGAATATCCTCTCTGAGAAGTCAAACTGAACGATAAGTAAGTTTGAACGGTAGTCTACCGTTCAAAAGAACGCGTATGATTGTACGTTGCTGAGTACTATTGACGAATGGATCAATAGAAGCCCGAGTGATACCGCGGTTAAAACCCGTCCCTAGTCATAGGGACGGGTTTCTTTGTGTGCTTTTAACTTTAAAAGGAGTGGTATCACGTGAAAGAAGTGAATGTAAGGTAGGCTTCGCAAGAGCGCGAACAGCGTATCCAGCAGCAGTGGCAAAAGGGAAATGTGTTTCATCAGTCGGTTCAAAAACGAAAAGGGCATCCCTCATTTGTATTTTATGAAGGGCCTCCAACAGCAATCGGCCTTTCTTACGTGGGGCACGCGTTAGGTCGGACGATTAAAGACGTGCTGGCTCGTTATAAGACAATGACAGGGTATCAAGTGATCCGAAAAGCAGCTCGGGATATCAGGGAAGCATGACATTGAGAAATACGGCGTAGAAGTTTTTATCAACAAGTGTATTGTAAAAATGCTACAAAGTGTAAATTTTTATGAGGAAAAATGAGTACGATTGAGAAAACATTACTACATGATAATTTGCGAATTAAAATAACCGGGCTGGAGTATAAGGGTTATCTGAAAGAGAAGAAATAAAAGATCTTATTGATCCTGGTAGAAATGATAAATAAATTGAAATTAGTTAAGAACACTAAATTCTTAGGAAAGAGGAATTTGTGTTCATAAAACAGCAAATTCCATGTTTCAATACTCTTCTTAAAAAATATTAACAATTCCAGTTTTTTTCAATGAAATGAAACGCAGGTCG
>Ga0209463_1000807_pt1 | contig 21402 bp, 28 predicted proteins | sample AgamicMgSfrz_FD_187169 | JGI IMG/M metagenome (GOLD analysis project Ga0209463, IMG submission 187169) | Agave microbial communities from Guanajuato, Mexico - Mg.Sf.rz (SPAdes) (version 2) | ecosystem: Host-associated > Plants > Phyllosphere > Phylloplane/Leaf | place: Guanajuato, Mexico... | reverse complement strand
CTAGGTGACGAAAAACCTAAAATGTCGACAGATAATACATTGGTTAATGAAAATGTCAAAGTAAAAAAGTTAATTAAAGGTTTGGAAGGAGAAGTATCTTTTCACTTTGTAACGATTGGCGAAAAACCTTAAAAAAGAGTTCGAAGTTGATAAAAATTTCATCAGCTTCGAACTCTTTTTAGTTTATAGACAAATCAATTATTATGCTTTACATTACTTCATTTAATCGAGTCTCACTCGTTTCTTCAATCGCATTTGAATTTTGAACTGAATTATTTTGTGCTTCTTTTTCTTTACGAGCCTTTTGTAGCATTTCAAGTATAATCCATAAAGGAACACCTTTATCCTTTAACATCTTCCATAAATCTAATTCATTAAATTTATGTTCAGGCTGTTTCATTTCTTTTTCGGATGAACGAATATCGAACTTGATAGGATCATTTACTTTCTTACTTTCAAGTTTAGTAGAAGAGATAGTATTATGCTCAAGAGTAGATGGAGTTATTTTAGTAGGTTGAGATAATGTATGAATATTTGATCCGATTTGCATGCTTTTTTCCTCCTTTTCAAGCAATGAGATTAGTTTTCTTATGGTTTTTAAATCTTTTTAACATGAGGAAACTATATTTAATTATAAATTCTAATAAACAGATTTACAAGTTGTATTGTAAAAAGTAAATGTTTATTTGAATTAATATTTATCAACATCTGTATATGTTTTCTATATATACAACGTATATAAAATACTTTACATTATGTTTAAGTTATTAAAGTATTCTGTTATTTTTTAAAAAAGAAAAATGTAAACGTTTTATTAGGGGGAGAAAGTATGGGGAAGTTATTTTTAAAAATATGTTTTTTCGCATTAGTGACCGTATGTTCATTCGCAGCGAAAATATCATACGCTGAAGAGAGGCAACAAAATAATTATCCTATCATATTGGTGAATGGATTTGCTGGATGGGGTAGAGAAGAAATGCTTGGCGTAAAATATTGGGGTGGTGTTCATGATATACAGGAAGATTTGAAACGCAATGGTTATACGGTACATACCGCAGCTGTTGGACCTGTTTCTAGTAACTGGGATCGTGCATGTGAATTGTATGCACAAATTAGCGGTGGGACAGTAGACTATGGTGCAGTACATGCTGAGAAACATGGACATAATCGTTTTGGCAGAACTTATAGTGGTTTTGCGCCGAATTGGAGTGAAACAAATAAAGTTCATTTAGTTGGACATAGCATGGGTGGACAAACGATTAGAACATTAGTACAGCTATTAAAAGAAGGTAGTTTTGAAGAAAAGAATTATGTAAAAAATCACCCAGACACCAAAATATCACCACTATTTGAAGGCGGAAAATCATATGTTCATAGTGTTACAACATTAGCAACCCCTCACAACGGTACAACACTTGCGGATGGTAGTCTTCTACTGCCGTTCGTTAAAGATTTACTCATTACAGCTGCAAGCTTTGGAGGAAACAATAATTTATCATTATATGATTTTAAATTGGATCAATGGGGTATAAAGAAAAATGCTGGAGAGTCCTTTTTCCAATATAGTAATCGTATTCTAAATAGTTCACTTTGGAAAAATACAAAAGATATAAGTCAATGGGATTTAAGTACAGATGGTGCAAAGGAGTTAAATAATTGGGTAAAGACGCAACCAGATGTGTATTACTTATCCTATAGTGGGCATGCATCACAAGCAGCACCTATAACAGGTTTACATTTGCCTCATATAACGATGAATAAAGTGTTAATGGGAAATGCATTTTTCTTAGGTTCTTATGCGAGATATGAAGAAAACCGTCCGTTAGTTGATACTTCTTGGTGGCAAAATGATGGTGTAGTAAATACAAATTCTATGATTGCACCCTCTTCTAATGTTGCTGTAAATAATAATGAGTCATTACAGATTGGAAAATGGAATCATATCGAAACGAAAGCGAATTGGGATCATCTCGATATGGTAGGATTAAGTGTTTCAGACTCATTAGGTTTTTCTAGCATTCAAGAGTTTTATAGAACAATTGCTGAAAAGCTATCACGTTTACCGAAATAGGTAATAATAAAGCGCTCTCGATGGAATTCGAGAGCGCTTTATATTATATTGAAAGAGGGATTTGGTAGAAAAATATGGGGGGATATTATGAAAATTCAAGTTGTATTATCAGGATACGGAACAGTAGGTAGAGAGTTTATAAAATTATTAAATGAAAAATATTCATATATATATGAAACATATGGGATTCAATTAGTTGTAAGTGGCGTATTAGGGAGAAATATTGCGATACATAATGAAGACGGCTTATCACTTCATCATTTATTGATGTATGGTGGCGGTACCGCTGCAATTGAAAAATATTTAGAGTATCATCCGAAGGAACGTGCAACAACTAGCATAAGTGGTACTGTATTGGTAGAATCAACAGTTACAAATCTTAAAGATGGAAATCCAGGGAAACAATATATGAAACAAGCGATGGAGAAACAGATGGATATAGTAGCAATTTCTAAAGGGGCGCTCGTTACAAACTGGAGAGAAATAAATGAAGCAGCAAGAGGCGCAAATGTACGAATTCGATATAGCGGTGCAACAGCCGCTGCACTACCGACCCTAGATATCGGACAATTTAGTTTAGCGGGTTGCAGTATTGAAAAAATAGAAGGAATATTAAATGGAACAACTAATTATATTCTTACGAAAATGTATGAGGAAGATATGATATTTGAAGAAGCACTGAAAGAAGCACAAGATAAAGGAATTGCTGAGACAAACCCTATATTAGATATAAGTGGTTCAGATAGTGCGTGTAAATTGTTACTTTTGACAAACAGCTTAATGGGAACAGAGAAAACACTTACTGATATACATATAAAAGGAATCGAGCACGTTACAAAACAGCAAATTAGAAATGCTAAGGAACAACATAAAATTATTAAATTAATAGCATCAACATATAAGGATGAGGGGGGCAATGTCAATTTAAATGTTGAACCGTGCGAAATAGAAAAAAATCATCCGTTAGCAAAAGTAAATGGGACCGAAAAAGGAATTACGTTCTTTACAGATACGATGGGACAAGTTACTACAATTGGTGGGGCTTCTAATCCACGAGGCGCTGCAGCTGCAGCTTTAAAAGATGTAATTAACTTATATCGAAAAGATTTGTAAGACCGTACCGCCCTTTATAAAAAATACATATGTCGTGGACCTTTTGAGAATGAAATAAATATGCAAAAATGATTGCAGGGGGTAAGGAATTGTTTAAGGATTTTAAAGTTGTTAAAGATCGTCCCGTTTATATTCAATTGAAAGATTATTTGAAGAAGATGATTATGAAAGGGCATTTGCTCGGGGATCAAAAAATCCCATCAACAAGGGAACTAAGTGAATTACTAAGTGTGAGTAGAAACACTGTACTCGCTGCTTATGCAGATTTAGAGCAAGAAGGACTCATTTATGCAGTTAAAGGAAAAGGGAACTTTGTTGCGAAGGTGGATATATCTAACACTTCGTCTGTTGAAATAGATTGGAAAAATAAACTTAATACAGTGACCGCATTAGCGGATGAATTAGATTTAATGAAACATGGTGTTCGTTGGGAAAAAGGAATGATTGTTTTTAATAGTATAGCCCCGGATGAGAAGCTATTTGATGTTGAAAATTTCAAAAGAGCTTTTCTTACTCGTATGTCCATTGAAGGAGACATCGTATTGAACTACGGATATGCAAAGGGATATAGACCGTTAATGAATTATTTACTTCATTACATGGAAATGAAAGGTGTAGACATTTCGAATAAAGATATTCTAATTACAAATGGATTTACAGAAGGATTGGATATTGTACTCTCTTCTTTATCAAAAAAATCCGGGCGTGTCATTTGTGAGAATCCAACTCACCACGCTGCACTTAAGCTTTTCCGTTTACATGGACTTGAAGTTCATGGGATTGATATGCATGAGGATGGTATTGATACGAATGAAGTTGAAAAAAGTTTGCGTGAAAAAGATTTTGATTTTGCTTATTTAATTCCTTCTTATCATAATCCAACTGGTATTGTTACGAGTTCAGAGAAAAGGACGGAATTGATGAGGTTATTCTCAAAATACAAGGTTCCTATTATAGAGGACGGATTTAATGAAGAATTACGTTATTCAGGTTCACATTTAGCTCCATTATTAACTTTTGCTGGAGCTGGCAATAATGTGATTTATATTAGTAGCTTTTCAAAGGTACTTTTCCCTGGTTTACGTGTAGGCTGGATTATTGCAGATAAAGAGCTGATTCATTATTTAGAAAGCGTAAAAAGAGCAAGAACGATCCACACATCTACGTTAGATCAAGCTGTTCTGTTTCAATATTTACATGAGGGATATTTTGAGAAATATTTAAAAAAGGCAAGATCTGTTTATAAGAAAAAATATGAGTTAGCTGTCGGGGCATGTAACCAGTACATTCATTTCAAAAGAATGACTGGAGATGGTGGACTTCATTTATTTATAGAACTAGAAGAGCATATGAATGCCCGCACACTTTTACAAAAGTGTTATGAGAAAGGCGTTACGTTTTCACCTGGAGATGTTTTTTACTCTGATGGAGAAGGAGCGAACACTTTCCGATTAGGGTTTTCGCGCTTGAAAGAAGAAGAAATAGTTCGGGGAATTAAAATAATTGGTGATACAATAAAAAATGAAATTTGGAGTTGAGAAAATGAAAATCGGTGTTATTATGGGCGGGGTATCGTCTGAAAAACAAGTTTCAATTATGACGGGGAATGAAATGATTGCTCATTTAGATAAAAATAAGTATGAAATAGTTCCAATTACATTAAATGAAAAAGTGGATTTAATTGAAAAAGCGAAAGACATTGACTTTGCGTTGCTCGCGTTACACGGAAAATACGGAGAAGATGGGACAGTTCAAGGAACACTGGAGAGTTTAGGAATTCCTTATAGCGGAAGTAATATGTTATCTAGCAGTATATGTATGGATAAAAATATTTCGAAAAAGATTTTACGTTATGAAGGTGTAGAAACACCAGATTGGATTGAACTTACAAAAATGGAGGATCTAAATCTTGATGAGTTAGATAAGTTAGGATTTCCATTAGTAGTAAAACCAAACTCTGGCGGATCGAGTGTCGGAGTGAAAATCGTTTATAATAAAAATGAATTGATCTCAATGCTAGAAACTGTATTCGAATGGGATTCTGAAGTAGTAATTGAGAAGTATATAAAAGGTGATGAAATTACATGTTCAATTCTGGATGGAAAACAGTTACCTATAGTTTCAATTCGACATGCAGCCGAGTTCTTTGACTACAATGCAAAATATGATGATACTAGTACAGTTGAGGAAGTTATCGAACTTCCAGCAGAAATTAATGAACGTGTAAATAAAGCGTCACTTGCTTGTTATAAAGCATTAAAATGTAGTGTTTATGCAAGAGTTGATATGATGGTGAAGGACGGAATTCCATATGTAATGGAAATTAATACATTACCAGGGATGACACAATCAAGTTTATTGCCAAAAAGTGCAGAAGCAGCGGGAATTAGTTATAGCAAACTATTAGATATGATTATTGAAACATCATTAAAAGTTAGAAAAGAAGAAGGGTTTTAAGGGAATTATATAACTAATTTTTTGACAGTTTCACGAAGTATGCTATGATGAATACATTATAAAAACAAAATATTTATCCACTAGGGGGGCCTTTTATAGGCTGAGATCAAATGTGATTTTGAGACTCTTAGTACCTGATCTGGTTAATGCCAGCGTAGGGAAGTGGGAAAGACGTTGCTATTTAATGAGTAAATAAATACTGTCAATTTCACTTTCTTTACGCCTGTAAAGAAAGTTTTTTTATTTTACAGCTTTAATAATTGTGGATAAATAGTTATATTTTATATATTATTGGAGGGATTTAAATGACTTTTTCACAATCATTACGTAAAGAAGTAGATTCAATTTGGGAAGCGAGTTTTAACCATCCTTTTGTAAAAAAACTTGGCGAAGGAACGTTAGATTTAGCTAGTTTTCGTTATTATGTGCTTCAAGATTCATATTATTTGAGCCATTTTGCTAGAGTACAAACTTTAGGAGCTGCAAAAGCTCTTGAATTAGAGACGACAGCTCGTATGGCACATCATGCTCAAAATACATATGAAGCAGAGTTATCTTTACATGAGAATTTTGCTAAAAAGCTAGGGATAACAAAAGAAGAAAAAGATAATTTTATTCCTGCGCCAACTGCATATGCGTATACTTCACATATGTATCGTGCTGCGTATGAAGGGCATTTAGGAGATATTATTGCAGCAATTTTACCTTGCTATTGGTTGTATTATGAAATTGGTGAACGCTTAAAAGAGTGCCAGCCGGAAGAGGCAATTTATAACGAATGGATTTCTGCTTATGGATCTGATTGGTTCCGTACGCTAGTTGAAGAACAAATTACACGGTTAGATACTATTGCTGAAAAAGTAACAGAGGCAGACCGCAAGCGTATGAAACAGCATTTTATTATTAGCAGTCAATATGAATATTCATTTTGGGAAATGGCTTATACATTAGAAAAGTGGCCAGTGGATACAGACGTAAAAGACGTAATTGGATAAAGAATAGAAGTAATGTTATAGATAGGTGTGGATCATACCTATCTATATATTTTTTCTTGTCAAATTTGTGTAAAGTCATTAGTGCTACGGATATGGCGAAATAGAATATCGATAAGTTAGCTAATTTAATTGTCTACGAATTAACTGGATAAATTTCTGCCACATTTATTTTACATTCAAAAAACGTAAAGATTGGTGGTATGAAGTTAAATAAGAAAAGAAACCGGCTCTGTTAATTGTAATGGATTTGCTTTTTCTTTACGGGAATTGCTAAATCATCATGGAATGCTGTTCATACAATATGCAAATATGCATATTGTATCTTTTTGAGTTCTTTATGTGTTAAAATTAGATATAGAGATATGGGAATATAAAGAAGCAAAAGCAGGAATATCCAATGAATTTTGAGAGGTGTTATATGTTTACAAATAAGAAATTAATTCGATTTGGTTTATCGTTATTTGTATTTTTAGGGATAATTAATTTTACAATCAGCTATTTCCAAACATATCTTGAAACAGCAGCAGATATTAAATGGGTAATTCCAGAAATTTGGAAAACTATTTTGCTAGATGTTCCTCAAGGGATACTTGTTCTTTTAGGCGCAATTGCTTTATATGATTTCACAAAAGAGGCATCAAAAAAAGACGCATCAATCTAAATGTGTCTTTTTTCAATTAGCAATTTCATATAGAGATTTGCTGGAGAAATAGAATGAAAAGCCCTAATTAGGGCTTTTTTTGTTGGAATTTCTTAACCGTCATAGAAACTGGTCACTTGGAGGTGTTATAGCGAAAGCCATTTACAGTACAGAAAAATCTAAGCAGCAGACGGAAATATATAGGATATGGATCATAATTATTGAGAAATTAATTGAACTTAGTAAGTATGAAGATATGACGCTAGAATTCATATTTTTTAATTTTTATTTATCTCGCTATTTGCCGGGCAGTAAGCCCCCCACCTCAAAATTCAGCGGAAGCAAAGAAGTTAGGTAGGGGATGAACAAAACCCCACTGATTAAATTTTCACTTTATAAAAATGAGCCCATAGTAAAAATAGGTATATGAACAAGGTGCATCATCTAGTGATAAGTCATACTTTGTTGGTGTACGTATTGAACTTAGTTTATAGCGCTATTTCTACTTAGATGTAACGAACAGGAATATAGGGAAGTATTGATGAGGTTGTATTTTATAAACGGAGGTTATGAAAATGAATCAGTTTCAACAAGAACTACAAGCGTTAAGCCTTAATGATTACCGGTCTGGAAATATTGTCTATTGGGACCAGCAAAACCAATATCCGTATTACTATATTGAAGATGCTGCTCGTCGCTGTGGCGGTTGTGGTCGTTGTGGCGGTTGTGGTGGAGGTCGTTGTGGCGGCTTCCGTTGTGGTGGCTTCCGTTGTATTGGTTGCTTCGGTTGTTTTGGTTGTGGAGGTTGCGGAGGTTGTGGCGGCTGTGGTGGTTGCTCTAACTGTTTTGATGGTTTTACTGATACTACCGGTACTATTGTAACGTATGAATATTGATAACATCTATCTTGCTAGTTGCGGGTAGTAACATCCCCAAAAAAATTCAGTGAGAGCAAAGAGAAGTTAGGTGGCGGACTGCCCATAAAATCCCGATTGGTGAGAGCTGATTAAATTTTCACTTTATCAATTAAAAAACATTAGTTATATATGTACGTGCCGACAAAGAATATAGCCATTATTCATGGATATATTCAATCATTCAAGTAAAAGAGTAACAATAAGATATATAGATGTAATCAAGATGTGATGGATAAAGCAATGACTAGATTTAAAATCTAATCATTGTTTTTTTCTTATGGTTTTATCATTAAATATCTGTCTAGTTTGGGCATTGCTTCCTTCTAGCTAATGATTTTATTACAACCGTGTAAGGTTAATGTAATGTTAATCGATAGTAAAATAAGTTGCTTGAGTGTATTTTAAATAAGATTAAAAAGTACTGTTTATCTATAAAATAATTGGGTAAATAATATGTAATTAGGAAGTGTATGAATATGGTTGAACTAAAATCTATTTTCCATTCGTATAAACTAAAGAGAAAAATAGCTAAAGATTTATACGGAAAAAGAGATGAATTATCACTGTTATTAAATGAATTTAATAATATGAAATGTACAGTAACATCTGAAAAGAAGAAAAACAATATGTTATCTCGTTTGCAACTAATTTATGAAAATATGAAATTAGATAAGCAGTATCCTCTATCAGTTTCTTTTGATAGTAAATTATTGGAGCGATTAGAAAAAGAATCTCTACATACTATTGAGGATGGTGTAACATGTCTACATTTAATGTTAGATATGAATTATGAAAAAATAAAACAATATGGGTCGGGTACAAGTAGGTCATTCGTTCCATTATCGCAGTCTTCTATTTGTCTCGCTGATTGTATTTGTTTAACAGGATTTGTAGTAGGTTTACTAGGAGCAATTTCATTTGGAGCATTACTGTTATCTATATGTTCAGTCACATAACGCTTAATATTTGTAAAGAGAGCACCGATTTAAGGTGTTTTTTTAGTTTTTTGTAAATTTATTGTAAATGATAAGTACAATATACCAAGTAAATTGTATAATTCAAATGTATTAAAATATAAATGTAAGGGGGGTGCTGTATATGATAATTACTTTTAATTTTTAAAAGAGTCATTTTGATAATGTTTTGTTTAGATAAATAGTTTTTACTTTTCTTTTAAATACTTCGTTTAAATGAATTAGATTAAGTAATTATTGTTCTAGCTTTTTGATAATCAAGACAATCGAAGAAAGGAATCATTTTATGAAAAAATTAAGGCTGTTAACATTTGAAAATATAGTAGAACCCCTTTTAAATGAAGAGGTATCATTTATATACTTTCCTATTGAATGGCTGGACATCGTAGAGATACATTATAAGACGTTTTTATTAACGAGTAAGTTGAAACGTTTGAATAAAAGATTATATGATATGTTTTCGGATATATTGTTTATTCAGCATAATCCGTACGTATTAAATGAAAATATACCATGGATTGTATCAAAAGAACCTATTAAACAAGAGCAACTCGATTATATTTTTCAAAGTTGGTATGAGATTATTCATGATTGGAAGCCAAATAGATTAGTAGAACCACCAAAATATGAATGGCAATCCGATTTGATTTCTAATTTGCCAGTACTACATGATAATGAAACGTATTCTAAGTGGGTACCCGCTTTAATCTCACATATTTTTTGTGAGCGTCCTATATATTTAGAAAATACAAATGAAGAAGAAATCTATTTTTCTCCTCTTAGATCACAAAATATTTGTGAGGCGATGTCAGAGCCGATAAAAGATGAAAAAACACAAGATTTTTTCTCCTATGTATATCGATTCCAATGCATAACCCGTGGTGGTGAGAACGCTCCATTATTAAATATTTCAATAGGGATTCGGAGATTTTATCAAGAATATAAGATGATAGGTCAAACAAACCTTGATATGACAACGTTTGTTTGACTTTTTTTGATAAAATGCAAACATTTTGCAAACATAGGTTATCCAAAGATACTTTTACCGAAGTTTTTAACTGCTTCTTCCTGCATATTCGGTAAAACATGAGAATAGACACTTAATGTCATTGAAATATCTGTATGACCTAATCGCTCACTGATGATTTTAGGGTTAACTCCTTGTTTCAATAGTAGAGTTGCGTGTGTATGTCTTAAATCATGGAATTTAATTTCTTTTATACCTACTTTGTGTGTCATCCTAATGAAACTTTTTCTGAAATGTGCTCTTTTTATTATTCTTCCAAACTCATTACAATTTATTAAATCTTGATCTAGATAAGCAGAACCAAACCTTAATTTCTCTTTATTGATTAAAATTTTATGTTTTTTTAAGGCTTCTATTGTTTCATTAGGTACAGGAATTGTGCGTTTTGATGAATTTGTTTTTGCAGTTTTTTTGATTTTATTGTCATGACCAGATGTTTGATTTATTGTAACAGTATGTTTTTCAAAATCAATGTCCTGCCATCGTAAACCTAGAACTTCTCCTAGACGCATACCTGTAGTTATTGCAAGTAGATACCCAATGTGATATCGTGATTCTTGTGAATGAGCTAAAAACTTTTTTACTTCTTCCTCTGTCCAAGTCTGGATAGGGTTTTTTTCTTTTTTAGGTATCTCAGCAAAATCTGCTGGATTTCGAGAAATAATATTTTGTTTTACAGCTAGGTTTAAAGCGCTCTTTAAAATTCTATGCATAAGCAGAATAGAATTGTTTGCAATCCCTTTATCTATCGCAGTCTTATAGCATTTTTGAATGTGTATAACATTTAATTTATGGAGCGCGACCATTCCTATACTAGGTATAACATGTTGGTTGATAAATGCCCTATAGCCAGCAAAGGTACTCTTTTCTATGCTCATACTTTTAATTTCTAGCCAATGATTTAGGTAGTCTTTTAGCGTAACTTTAGATGGCTCTATAAAAGTTCCTTCATTCAATTCTGTAATCTTCTTTGCTACATCGGCCTGTGCTTCTTTTTTTGTCTTATATCCAGAAAACCACTTCTGTCTTCTTTTTCCTGTCTCTGGATCAGGACCGATATCAATAACGATGCAATATTTATTTCCTCTTTTTCGAATATGTCCTTTCACTTAAAACACTCCTTCATTTTGTTTTGAATCATGTTGTATAAGCCTAGTTGTAATTTTGTTGCTATGAAAATTACCTGTTTGGACATATCAGCGATGGGTATATTTTACCATATTTAGATTGTTATTAAGGGATAAAAAAGAGCCATAGGACCTCTTTTTTGCTATATTTATGGAAATAAAATTAAATGCATTTGATAAATAGCTGCAATAGTACATGTGATGTGGTTGTTAAAATACTAGCTAACCATTATATATATTATATTAAGTTTAATGAGTGGAAGAGATGTTATTATCCAATATAAAAGAATACTTTGTTATATTAATTATTAAACTTTCTCAATAATTTTCAGATTAGCAAATGAATAAAATTCTTAATTTTTGTGATATTATGAAAATAACTAAAAAATGGACATAAAAAAAGACCCATGACTGTGTAAGTGGTGCTGCAACACCCCTACACCGTCTCCCTAACCACAGTAGGGAAAACAACTGTCATAAGTCTTCGTACATTAGTATAACACACAACCTAGATATAATGACACGTTTCTCTTAAATGTAAAAACTAGGGATGACGTGTCTTTTGTCCATAAGGAGGACAAAGATTGTGCAAGTTTTATTGGATTTTAACGATATGCAAGAAAGTCTAAAATTATCCGGTTATACAAATAGGAAGTTAGCGATGCGTTTTAAAGTAACACACACAACTGTAAATAGTTATTTTAATAAAAAGGGTAAATTTGATTTTATGCACTTTGTGGATGCACTTAGGTTATATAAGCCTAAAGATATTAAGTTTAGAAGAAACTGCATCAAAGAGTGTATACCAACACTTTCACACAAAAATTTAAAATTGGCATTAGAAGTGTTAGATATGTTTGGAGAATATGAACTTCAAGATATGATTATGCAACAGATAAATAAATTTAAGAGCAACCAATCAGAGACCGAAAAAGAAATGAAAAAAGGTATTTCGAAAACAGTACGAATAAACTTAAACTTGGTTCCTTTATACCAAACATTGCGAGAAAGAAGTGAAAATACGATTACACCTAAGGTGTTCTTTGAGAAAGTTGAAAAAATGAGAAAAAATCAAAAATATATTGATAATGAACTTGTAATAATGTTGATTCTAAACACAATATATTCTTTTTTTGATTTAGGTAATTACAAGATGGTAAATGAATATATTCAACAATTATTACCTGATATTATAAAAATTAAATGTCGCTCTTTAAGAGATTCATTTTTGTTAAGAATAAAAGAAATGGAGATTTTTGTGAATCTTCACGAAAATAAGTTAAGAGAATCTCGTCAACGATGTTTTGATATAATAAACGATGAGACGAATTGTTATGTCAGTACTAAGGCGGTAGCGTATTGTAAAATTGGAGAAAGTTATGTTTTCTCCGATTATCAGAAAGCTAAAGAGTACATGGAAAAGTCACTAAAAGCTATTGGTGATCCACCTAATAAGAAACTAGAATTAAGGAGAGAAAAAGTCCTTAATACACTTTTGTTTTTAAGGATATACCATAAGAGAGATTTACATACTATTAACTTTGATGATTTAGATGAAGCCGAGAGAGCGTTTTTATATGTAAGGTTAGGCGAGAATGAAAAAGCAATTAGAATTTTACAGACCTTAAAAATTAACAACGGTTATCTTAGTAGTTTTCAATTGTATTATATGGGGCTCGCGGTTGGAGGCAAAGAAGGGAAAAGATACTTAGAACTATCCCTTGAAAGTTTTTCTAAATCAGGTGATTTCTTCTATATGTTTCTACCAAAAGAAGCATTGGAATGTTATAATTAAACTATACATAAAAGGTGGTGAAGCACTTGAAAAATAAGTTTGTAAAAGTAGTGTTATCTATTGTAGTTGTAGCTTGTTTTTCTATCACAACTTTTCAAGTGACAGAAAAAGATAAAGTACAAAGCGCTAAAGAACAAAAAACAATTCTATACATGATTGATCCAGGTCCCGGAGGCGGATAATTATATAAATACAAGAAATGACACTATCTATTAGATAGTGTCATTTCTGCTTTAAAGGGAATGGAAACATTTTGACTGGAACGACAAAAACTTTCCACTTTTAGAAAGTTCACGTATAAATAACAGGATGCAAGGGGGAACTAGTGGTGACAAAAGAAGAAATTGTAATGCTATTCTTAGATACAGTAAAGGAATTCGCTCCTGAAAAATTAGATGAATATATTGCAGAGATTAAAAAAAATAGCCTATCCTAATTCGAGAGGCTATTTTTCCATTTTCTTATGATGTTTATTCAGAGCTTGAGCGATAGCTAACATCTGGTCTAATGCCATATCTTCTTTATCTTTTGGAAGAGGTTCTAGCCATGCCATAATTTCTTTAAATTTCTCGTATTTATTATCATCCTTGTTTGCTTCGTTATTTTCTCCATATAAGTAGTTCACAGGAACGGCAAATCTTTTCGCTATTTTTTCTATTGTCTCACGACTCGGGAAGGCTTTTCCATTTTCGAATTTTGAAACGGTACCCTTAGTAAGATCTACTTCTTTACCAAATTGTTCTTGGTTCATTTTATGTTCTAAACGAATTTGTTTTATTCTATCTTTCATATCCATAAAAAAACTCCCCTTATTAAGACTTTTCGATAATCCTAAATCCTATTAAGTTTATTATAAAGTTTCCTGACAAGAAACGTAAAGAACAAAAAAGTTTCCTATTCTGAAATTTTTTATAAAAAACACTTGAAGTTTCATGCAATGAAACATATAATGAACTTGTAAGCATCAGAAGGGAGTGATCAGATGCAAACCGATACACCTAAAACAGAACTTCAAAAAGCATTTGAAGAATCTGGACTTAAATATCATGAACTAGCTAAAAGGGTAGGGATATCGAAGTCATACTGCTATAAAATAATCAATTGGAATTTAAGGGTTTACTATGATGTGGCAGTTAATATATCTAAAGTATTGGGAAAGGAAACAACTATATTATTTAAGGAACAAGAAAAAAATTTTAAACAATAAGTTTCATTGTGTGAAACTTATTCAAAAGGAGTGAAAGAAAATGGGTTTAGAACAATTTATTAAAGAATCTATTCGTGAAATTGTAAGAGAGGAAATCAGATCAGCAATAGCTGACTTACAACAACAATCACAACCAAATAAGGTTATGCGAGTGAAAGAAGCCGCAGCTTATCTCAACATTGCGGTTTGCAGAATGTATGAATTAGCAAATCACCCTAGGTTTCCAGTAATAAGAGAAGGGCGTAAACTACTTTTTCTGCAAAAGGATTTAGAAGCTTGGCTTGAGGCACAAAAGGAGGTGATTTAGTGGAAGATACAACATCATTAGTTATATTCTCAATGTTTATCGTATGTAGTGCATGGTTGCCTTACATTACTTACGAACCAATAAAACAATGGGCTTGGAATGACGTAGAACAAAATAAAAAGACCCACGGCAATGGGTCCTTTTCTAAAAAATAAGTTGTTCTAAGTATACCACGGAAAGTAGGGAAATAGTACATGGATTTAATCGAATATCAAGTGCTAGTACCTAATAAGTTTTGGGACTTAGCAAAAAGAAAAGATGAATTAAAACAGATGATACAGCAGTATTTCAGTGTTTGTTATCCGCATTATAGAATCCAAAGAATTATCAAAAGCGGACAAACATATATTGCAATTTGTACTAGGAGGTAAAAAGATGGCGATATTTAGACAAGTACACACTTCATTTTGGAATGATGTGAAAGTGCAAGAAGATTTCACACCAGAAGATAAGTACTTTTTCTTATATTTATTAACTAATCCACAAACTAAACAAATTGGTGTGTATCAAATAACAAAAAAACAAATGGCTTTTGAAACAGGTTATTCACATGAAACTATAAAGGCTTTGATGCAACGTTTCGAAGACTATCACAAGATAATAAAATACGATAATGAAACCAGAGAGTTAGTCATTTTTAATTGGGGAAAATACAACCTAAAAAAAGCTGGAAAACCAGTTGAAGATTTAATTAAGAAAGAATTAAAAGAAGTGAAAAATATATCTTTGTTGATTCCAATCTGCAAACATATAGAGCAAAAGTCCATAAAAAAGCTAATTGAAACGTTTATTCACGACTCGTATAACGATACGTTAACGAACCGTGGCACGATAAGGGGACAAGAAGAAGAAGAAGAACAAGAAAAAGAAATAGAAAAAGAAAAAGAAATAGAAAAAGAAGGACCTTTAGTAGTAGAAAATCTCGCAATCGATTTTTATATGAAAAATTTCGGACATATCTCTCCATTCATGGGAGAAGAAATTAATCAATGGATAGATGAACTTAATCAATCGTTAGTAGTGGAAGCAATGAAAATTACTTTAGAAAACAATAAACGTAATTGGTCTTATACAAAAGGAATTTTAAAAGATTGGCACCAACAAGGCTTTAAAACAATTCAAGATGTAGAAGTAGCACAAGCATCATTTCGAAGACAACAACAAAGCAGAAAACGTACTGGTAAAGGTTATGCTAATCGAACTGAAGTTGTACCAGATTGGTTACATCAACAGAAAGAAATTAAACCAGTGCAACAACAACAACCACAGCAAGCTTCAAACGAGGATCTCGAGGATAATAAGAAACGTTTGGATGAGATTCTAATTAAATATAAAAATACTAAAGGGGAGTAAGGTATGAAAAACACAGGTGTTGCAAGAAAAGTCGATGAGCTAGGTCGCGTAGTAATTCCAATAGAGTTACGTAGAACTTTAGGGATTGCCGAAGGAACGGCACTAGATTTTCATATCGATGGTGAAAACATTGTTTTAAGAAAACATGAAAAGTCATGCTTTGTAACCGGTGAAATTTCTGAAACCAATATAGAGTTGCTAGGTGGCCGAATGTTTTTGAGTAAGGAAGGGGTAATTGAATTACTGAATCTTATTCAGAAGAGTGGGCTGGCACATGCCTAAGCAACTAAACATTTTCGATGTAGATCCAGCAATTTGTGAGTTCGATGTAATGAAAGCCAATGTTAAGAAAGGAAATGGACGCGTTACATATGCAGATGTACGTGTCCAAGTTCCTAAGAATGCAAAGTGTACGGATGAATTACCACGCACAACTAAACAAGATGATCGCTATGACATCTTTGAGCAATATGTAATGGCAATATGGAGATTTCAAAGAGCTGTAGATAAGTTTTTCAATTGGGATACAGCTGAAGAATTGTGTAAGGCAGCAAGGGATAAAAAAGAAATAATTCCGGTAAGGGTTTATTTAGGAAGTGGCTTTAAACCTAATGTTGTTGAGTACATGAGGTAGTAAAAGGGAGATGGGCATATGAAAAAAGTAGAAATTGATGTTAGTAACAACAAGCTTTTAATAGTAAAGGATGGAAATGTTACAGCATTCAATCCACCGGAGAGTGGTTTTGGTGAACAAGTTGCTGTTTGGATAAACGGTAAAGTTGATCGTGTAGATACTAAGTTTACTGAAAAGGTAAAATAATTATTTTTAGAAAGTAGGTTCGCTTATGAGTGTAGCGAGAAATCATGAAGCGATGAAGGAATCACGGTTGAAGGTATACATCGCTTTAGAAGAAGCTAACTTCATTTGGGATGAAAGAGATGTAGTTCGTTTTCGTAAAATGTGGAGTCAAGGTATGAGTTTGCCGAAGATGGCAAAAGCATTAAGGAGACATCAAGCGGAGGTTGCTCTCCTTGTAATAGATCAGGCTGATAAGTATTTAATTGAAAATCGTCCGATAGGATTAGGAATTTGCTAAATAGGAAGGGGAAATCAAAAATGAACATTATGGAAAATGGTGTATTAGAAGCAACTAAATTAATGAGTGAAGTAAAAAATGAGGGTCAAGTTATAAATGAAGCTACAGTTTTTCAGATTGCAAGTATCTTATCGATTGATGAATTAAATGATTATCAGGAAGCAACTTTACGAACTTGGAATAACAAAACTGATTTTGGAGGACGAGTTTCAAATGCAGCTTTAGGACTTACAGGCGAAGCTGGTGAAGTTGCCGATATTGTTAAAAAAGCAATTTATCACGGACATGGTTTTCAACCATCGCATTGTCCAGGAGAAGAGGACGGAAACACTTATAAGTTAGCCTTAGAGCTTGGAGATATTCTTTATTATTTATCAATTATGGCGCATGAACTGGGATATACGTTACAAGATATTGCTGAAATGAATATTGCAAAATTAGCTAAAAGATATCCAGATGGTTTTAGTCGAGAAGCAAGTCAAGCACGTGTAGATGTAAAGTAAGACAAAATTTGAAATTTGTATAAAAAACGAAATATAAAATTGTGGCCATTAAAAATTCGAAAGCAAAATACGAACGAAATCATCAATTTTAATCCTTATATATTCGTAGTTTGGAAAGATGGCGTGAAAATGAAAAGTAAAGATTATCAAAAAGGATATTTGCGAGGGCAATTAGATGAGGCGGAAATTACTTATAAAAATATAGTTTCAATTATGGATGACATGATTGAAGATCCAACTAAATTCACTTTGGAGTGGATCAGTGAGCTAGAAAAGTTTTTAAAGAAGCATGGTAGATTATAAAACAAGACAAAAGCGTTATTATATAGTGATGCAAAAAGAGTACATATCGAATATGTACTCTTGAAAAAGGGAAGTGTAAATAAGTTATGAAACACTATACTACAACATATGCTTGTCTCATTTAAAAGTGCAAGGAATATGATAAAATAGTTATTGTATTGAAGAAAAAACATGCACAAAAAATGTGCATGTAAAATAAAAAGCTATGTCTTGTCTATTTAAATATATGCTTTGTTTATATAAACCGTGATTATGTTTGAGTAAAATGGTTATTTATTAGCAAATATAAAGAGCGTTTTTTTAAACGCTCTATGACCAAAACTAATATTGAAAATGAATGCCACATGATATTTTATGTATGTTTTTATTGAATGTGCAGTTTTTATACAAAAACGATATTGCGTTATGAAAAATAAAAAGGACAGTTAGTTACACTAATTGTCCTATGCATAAGAAGAATTCGATGGCTATTCATCTTGCACTTTGATGTATCTATAGTATTAACATATTTTCAAAAGTTATTCTTTAAACTAAGAAACAGCTAGCTAAAAGCTAACTGCTTAGTCCCAAGGAAGAGGAACGGTTTATTAGGTCTAAGGTTGAAATAAGGGTTTTAGATGTTAAGACCTAAATATAGTATGGATTTCACTTTAGAAATTATGCATATAAATTTTATTCTTGCAGAAATGGTTAAAATACAAAGCAGCTAGTTCAGTGAACTAACTGCTTTGCGATCTAAAAGAACAATACACATACACGCTATGTTTTGTAACTTAAGATTACAGTTATAGTATAAACAGTATTGTAGAATATATATAAAATGAAAACTTTTGTTAGCACAACGAAGCAGTCAGCTTAATTTGCTAACTACTCGTTGTATAAAGGAAATTAGGCCCTACAAGTACAGATATGTAACTTGAAGTTACAGTTATAGTATAAACGTAATTGGAAATGTTATTCGGGAGTAAAAAGGAACCTGAATTTTATTTTGTAACAAAAGCTTAGTCAAAGAGAACTGTATATAAGTGCACTTTGACTAAGCTTTTATGAAATGAAGTTTGAATACCTTTTCAATATTAAGGTATGACAAAAATGCTTCGTTGGTGAAGCCGATATAAAAAAGAGCACTCGTTTACGGCGCTCTAAAGATAGGAGGTAACTAATTCTGTGAACATAACGAACTTACTAACAATGTATGTTGTATGCAAAAAATAAGAACAAAAAAGCTAACTGCTCCAATCTTAAAGAAATATTAACTGAAATGTCTTAGAAGTTTCTGTACTTAAAGTATATTTAGTGTATTAAAAAAGGGTTCTTCGAAAAATTTCTTTTCTCGGAGTAAATAATCAATGATATTATTTAAGGTTTTAAGAAATTTTATTGGAAATTGGTCAAAAAAGTATACAGATTTCATATAAAATTGTCGAAATAAAAAAGAGCACCATTATATATGGTACTCTTTTGTGAATCAGTACACCATTCAAATATTGTTGATGTTTGTGAGTCATGAACAATTAAATGGTTTAACAAGTAAGGATTCAAGATAATGTATGTAAGATGAGTATAAGTTGTTACAAAGAAATAAAGAAGAGCACCATTATATGGTACTCTTTTGTGAATCAGTACACCATTCAAATATTGTTGATGTTTGTGAGTCATGAACAATTAAATGGTTTAACAAGTAAGGATTCAAGATAATGTATGTAAGATAAGTATAAGTTGTTACAAAGAAATAAAAATTAGTCAGCAAAAGCAAAATGATTAGCTCTTAATGGAAAATGAAATGCATTATTAGAAACTCATGATATAAACAACTAGGTTGTGAAGATTAAACTTTTTCAAAAAACTTCATTTGATATTACTCTAGAATGGCATTATTGAACTTATAAATTAATATGTCTTTTCGTTTAGTGGCAAAATAAACACCTTGATAGGAGTAATAACGTATTCCTTTAAAAATACGCTTTTTCATTAGGGAATTAATCTAAGCACTAGATAAATAGATGCGTATACTTATATTATGTGAGTTGTGAAAGTAATTAAACTGAATTTTTATAGTTTAATTATTAGTAACTATTTTTATTCTAAGAAAAATGAATATTTAAAAATATTCAACGCTATTACAATTGAGTGTTTCTTAGTATAAGAGTATTCTCTCAAAATTATTAAATAAGGAGGAAATAAATGAAACATAATGATTGTTTTGATCATAATAACTGCAATTCGATTGTTTTTTCAGCAGATTGTTGTAAAAATCCACAGTCAGTTCCTATTACTAGGGAACAATTAAGTCAATTAATTACTTTACTAAACTCATTAGTATCAGCTATTTCAGCATTTTTTGCAAATCCAAGTGATGCAAACAGAGTAGCGTTATTCAATGTGTTTAATCAATTTTTAATTTTCTTAAATTCCTTATTACCTTCCCCAGAAGTTAATTTTTTGAAACAATTAACTCAAAGTATTTTAGTTTTATTACAATCTCCAGCTCCTAATTTAGGACAATTGTCAACATTATTGCAACAATTTTATAGCGCCCTTGCACAATTCTTCTTCGCTTTAGATCTTATCCCTATATCCTGCGACTCAAATGTTGATTCTGCAACTTTACAACTTCTTTTTAATTTATTAATTCAATTAATCAATGCTACGCCAGGGGCGACAGGTCCAACAGGCCCAACAGGTCCAACAGGTCCTGGAGGTGGAGTAACAGGTCCAACAGGCCCAACAGGTCCTGGAGGTGGAGCAACAGGAGCAACAGGAGCAACAGGAGCAACAGGAGCGACTGGTCCAGCAGGTACTGGTGGAGCAACAGGAGTAACAGGTCCAACAGGAGTAACAGGTCTAACGGGAGCAACAGGCTTAACAGGAGCAACAGGCCTAACAGGAGCAACAGGAGCAACAGGTCCAACGGGAGCAACAGGTCCAACAGGTCCAACAGGTCCAACAGGCCTAACAGGAGCAACAGGCCTAACAGGAGCAACAGGAGCAACAGGAGCTGGAGCGGTTATTCCGTTTGCATCAGGTGGACCAGTAGCATTAACAACTGTTTTAGGTGGATTGGCAAACACAGGAGCACTTCTTGGATTTGGAAGTTCATTCTTCCCTGTAATTGTCCCACCTGGTGGTCCAATTACTATAGGTCCTGTACCTCCAGTATTTGATTTTGCATTTGTAGCCCCTCGCGCAGGTACAATTACTTCGTTAGCAGGCTTCTTTAGTGTAAGTGTAGCGGTTGCTTTAGCATTAGGAAGCATACAAATTCAAATGCAGTTGTACAGCGCGCCAGCAGCAAGTAATACTTTCACTCCAGTAGGTGTACCATTACTATTAACACCAGCATTTAGCGGTCTAATTGCTATCGGTGCTACTTCAAGTGGTATTGTCGCAGAAGCAATTGCGGTAGCTCCACAAGATAAGATATTACTTGTTGTTTCATCAACTACACCTGGTTTCGATATAGCTACTGCTATTACAGGATTCGCAAGTGCGGGTATAACATTCGTATAATCGCTT
>Ga0209463_1000805_pt1 | contig 21417 bp, 17 predicted proteins | sample AgamicMgSfrz_FD_187169 | JGI IMG/M metagenome (GOLD analysis project Ga0209463, IMG submission 187169) | Agave microbial communities from Guanajuato, Mexico - Mg.Sf.rz (SPAdes) (version 2) | ecosystem: Host-associated > Plants > Phyllosphere > Phylloplane/Leaf | place: Guanajuato, Mexico... | reverse complement strand
ACCAATACCGGAGTACTTGTCCTTCACCCCGAAGGATTTGAGGAAGTGATTCGAAGAAGTCAAACGGTAGTACTTGTACTTCTCACGCTTCCATGCTTTATCGTACTCTGGGTGATCCGTGTCGTTCGGGTCAATCTTGTCTCCGTTGGTATCAACTGGACAAGGATCGCAATCGCTAACTGGCTTAATGATTTCAAGTTCATCCAAGTGGAGGATACCTTGTTTATTCACGGCCAGTGTTTCTCTCATGAAGCCCCGCTTACCGTCAGTCGTGTGGTACACATAAACCGGAGACAAGTGGAACTTACCAGTCCAAGAGGATGGCTGATACAATTCGGACTTCCGGCTCTCGCCTTGAGGGTCATCATAAATCACGGATGCGTAGTGGTTTTGCCACAACAGCCCGCCGTACGTACGATACATGGAGATGGAGTTTACGCCATCTGATGTCTGTTCACCGTAGCGTTGTCCGGTAACCGGAGCTTCGGAGGAACCTGTCAGAGCGAAGTTACCGCCCACGTCGATCTTGCCTTCTTTGAATGAGTCGATTTGACCGCAGTACACGTGGGATACCATGCCGTATCCGTCTGTAGTCAGGGAAGGTTCGCCTTGGAAGACGAAGGAGAAGTGGTCACGGGAAGCGTAGCCCCAGATGTTGACCGGAATGTCGAGGACGTTCGGGATTGCCGTACTTACTGCGTCTGCTACGAAGTCTACGTTTACAGGGTAAGTAGGGTACTCAGCCAGTTTGTTCAATCCGTTCAGTGCGTAAAGGACATCGTTTTGGCGAGTGTCCGGTGCCACGCCTTGCTGATTGACATCGTAGTAGTAGTAGTTCGGGGTCAGTTGGAAGGTAATCCGTTTGAAGTTACCGCTGTTACCGCCGGGGTAATCCATGTGTCGCAATACGAGGAACATTTCGGAGAAGACTGCTTGTCCTGTCTCGTCAGTAGTTGGAGTAGTTACGGTTTTCAGTACGTGAGTGAACTGAGATACGTAACCATTCTTGTCTACCATTGGAGGAAGGGTCTCAACGAATTTCCAACCGGCTTTCGTCAGGATGGTCGTTAAATCCCAGTGGAGGTTTCGAACCGAGGATCGTACTTCTACATAGAAGCCATTGCCGTCAGGTTGTTCCAGTGTGTAAGCGATGGACGAGATCTCTTTACCGCCGCCCGTGTCTGTGTAAATGACCTGGACTGTAACATCTTTAGTCAGAACGAGTTTCGGTGTTTTCGTGCTGGCGGAGTTGTCCGTCAGGAATACCGAGCCTTCGAAGTGGTTTGTCGAAGCATTATACGCAAGTGTTACTTCGACGGAGTTTGCAGGACTAGCTCCCTGCTCTAGCACGGTTACCTTTGGTGTGGCCGTGTTTGCCAGACTGTCATCAGAAAGCCTGATCTTAATTGCTTTATCCGCTCCCCACGCTAATGCCGGGGCAGCTTCAAGGTTTGTCAGTGCCATTATTTACCCTCCTTGTGTTAAGCGTCCAGTACGTCAAGGACGAGTGTGTCTGCGTCTGCAGGTGCCACGAGCAACTTAATGTCGATCCACACTTGCTTGGACGTGCCTGAATTGTTTACAAAATCTATCCTTAGCGGCGTGTCTTTAGCGATGGGGAAAATCATCGCCATCATCGTGCCGGAGTAGATCGTCTGCGGTAATTCTTTGGTGTAGATGGTTTCAAACATCTTGTACGTGCCCACTGTAAACTCCCAGTAGTCTGGGTGAAGGTATCCCGATGCCGCTAAGGAAGCATTGATAAACTCTGTGTCCTTATTAGCAATGATGATCTTTGAGTACGTTCCGATCGTTGGTGGAACGTCAATCCAAACACCTTTTACCTTGGGAGCAGTGAGACTGGGAAATTGGGGATGGGGTAAAGCGCCGATCTTACCGACTCGGTCAATCTCACCACCAAGGACGACATTGCCGCCAAAGGCTCCCGCCATAGTTCCTCACTCCTTAATTGCTGTATGAGAGGTTGACTTTGACTACCTTTCCGTAGCCGTTCTCCCGTACCAACTCACAGGTTGTGACCCTGTTGTCGTATTCGGATGAACTCTCAACCTGGAACCCTGAAAGCATTGCATTGTTGATGTACTGGTAGTCGGGAACAGTATTTGGGACTTGTGGGTTAGCCCCACGCATCAGCGTAATAGTGTCCGTTGCGGAGTCCAGGTACGTCACGATAATCGAATCAATGAGTTCCGTATCGTAGGAGTTACCGCCCCGAATGATTTCTACAGAACTGACATCGTCTGGATCGAATAAGGCTTCTTCTCCAATGTCACGGTTCATGTTGAAATTGTTCTTCCGTATCTCCCGCCTGATCATTTCCAAGATCGGAAAGACCTCATTGACGTTAAGGTAGTTATTCAGATTGCATCCCCCCTCGTTTCTGCAGACATTATAAGAAGATCGAAGGAAGATTAACTGAAACATGGAAATAGCACGGCTCCTACTGGTCACAGTAAGAATCGTGCTATCTATGCATATTGTTGTGATCAGTAGTTGACTTTTTCTTCCCAGGTCAATTCGAGCTGGTTTACAAAGCCGTCCTGATTACCCGTCAAGCGGTTACCTTTGATGATGTAGTAACCTGCAGTACTGCTGTGTCCATCATAGATCCAGCAGCCGTCCAAGATCTCAATGAACGGGTTGCCTTTAATCACGACATTTTTCGTTCTGGCTTGACGCTTCATATCGAAGAACAACTTATCCGCCACGACTTGCTTCGCTCCCCTTGCTGTCACTCCGGTACTTTCGTCAATCCAATCCAGAGCCAATTGAGCAGACCGGAATGCGCCTTTGGTGGCAATGTACAAGTCCTTGTCGAAGAAGTGCTCCACGTTACCCATGCTGCCGACGATCTGCAGGTGGTTACGTACTCTGGAGAAGTCTGAACTGGATGTCAGGGAGTATAGGTTATCTCCATCGACGAACTCCCATTTCATGTTGTTCTCATAGTCGATGTGCTCCAAGACGAAGCTACCGTATCGGTTGCAGTACGCTCGGAAGTTGATCTCGTCAGCGACCGTTCGGATACAGTCAGACAGCCGCTCTCCGGGAGAGAAAGCAATAGCCTGAACGAATGGATTCATGTATCCGCTTACAGTTTTCGCATCGGTAAGGGACTTGGATACGAGCTTGCCGTTGGAGTCGAATTTCATGAAGGTACCTTCACTTTGACTGACGTCTGTGTAATAGGTCTCTTCGATAACAAGGTCAGGGTGCATGATGTCCTCGTAGTTGTACCTCCATCCAACCATCCCGCCCTGATTCGCCAGATACTGGATGATAGACGACTTGATCCATGGACGCTGGCTATCGGCTGATCCCGAAGTTGCCGGAGGGAAACTGATCTGCTCAAGGACAATGGCTTCCTCCAGTAGATCGAAGCGGTCAACGCAGGAGAAGGTCAGCGTACGTTCTGCTGAGTTCTCTTGGATTTCACCTTTAATCATTCCGGTAAAGACACGAACTACCTCGCTGCCGTAGCCGACATAGATACGGACCGGCGTATTCTCGCTGATGACGTGACGGATGATGTTGTTCTCTACATAGGAGTAAGGATTTTCGAGCTTGTTATCCGGGAAGATGGATGCTCTTACGTACTCAGGGGAGTAAAGACCGTGGCTGTTGTTGAGGGTTATTTCTGCGGTCGTGGAGGACATGTCCATATGGGTATTGACTTCCCAATTGATAATATCGTCCTCAAGATAGAAGGTGGTGTCGTAAGCGAATCCGCCCAAGTCGTACCACTTCGGAGTGATCTTCTCTTCAATCGTCTCAATAGGGATCTCCTTTTCTACAGGGACCAGGATATCGTCATCTATAACCGTCTCTTCGCCATCGGGATCTCCGATAACCTCAGTTCCTGCAGTCGGGTTGTAGAAGACGTTGGAGTACGTGTACTTCACATCGGAGATATCCATCCCGCCTTTACCTCCACCGTTACGCATGAACCTGATCGTGTTCTCGGATGACGGTACAGACTGAACGTCAACTTCCGTGTTCACCCACTCGCCGCCCGCCTTGTGGTACACCTTCATGGTGTGAGCATCCTTAGCGATAAAGAGGTAGTCGTGCCACTCTGTATTGTTGGTGACATACAGTTTACCTTGTCCGTTGGTCGTGCTTCCCGTATCAAAACGTACATTGAACTTGGTGTTTCCGTCAGACAAAACGAAGTGCGCCAGATCAGCGTCGTCAGATACACGCAGCGTAGCCTGGACGGACATCGGGAACTTCACATCTCCGTTCCGGTAAATACCGATATCTCGTGACGATACGTTCTCATAAAAGGAAATGTACCCTCCGGCACGAGCAGCTGCCAGTGTACCATTAATCTTATTCCAACGGTCTGCGTTATTCATTGGATCATGGAAAACCCAGTTAGCATTCGCTTGCTTTGAATTGCTTACCGCCCCGAACTCCACGCACTTGAGATCAGTGATCCCGAATACTTGCGGGGCTTTCTTAACGTGCTTCGTATTTTCCAGAGAGAAGGTGAAGGTGTGTGCTCCTTTGGGGATGTCGAAGGAAGGTGCATTGTAGATTCCCTTGCCGTTTACGGAGAACTTGTAGAGGATCTTTCCGTCCATTTTCACTTTTACCAAGTCGCCTTCGTTGCCCAGTTGAGCAAAGAAATCGAATTTCAAGTACCCGTCATTGAACCATGTGTGCTTAAAGGTGAAATAGTTCACCGAGCTGGCTGATTCCAAGTCCTTAAAACCCATCATGTACTTGGTACCAAGGGCAGTGGGGATTGAGTGGATGGCTGCATAGCTCTCGCTCATTCCAGGGTACTTCGTATCCTCGTAACCCTTCCGGTAATTAGACTGGTAAGTCACAACCTCTGTACCTGTTTTGGTAACCTTCTTCGAGGTAGATACTCCCGTCCCGTTACCGAACATTGCTGTACCGTTCAGGTAAGGCTCAGGGTTTACCGTCTTACCGTCCTTGATGACCTCAAAGTGTAAACGGGAAACAGGTTCGCCCTCGGAGTTCTCTCCTGTGGCTTGTCCCGCCAGACCAAGTTCTTGCGCTTGGTTCAGCTTATCTCCCACCTTAGCTGTGATCTTGGAAAGGTGAGCGTAGCGAGTTTTGAATCCGTTGCCGTGGTCGATCAGTACGTAGTTCCCGTAACCTGCACGATACTTCGCTTCCTCTACCGTGCCCGGCCAAGTGGCGATGATCTTCTCACCATCCGTAGTGGCGATATCCAATCCCTTATGCAGAGGGGCAGAAGCGTTCACTGATCCATGACGTGAGATAAGGGTTACGTCCGTTAACTGCTTTCCGTCAATCGGTACAACGGCTGGAAGTACTGCAGTCAGGGAAGCGTTCGTGTCGTCGTCATCACCCTCCCCTGCAGTGTAGACGGTGACCGTCTTCATCACAGTCTTTTTCACGTACTCCACTACGTTGAACTTATGTTTCAGTCCGGGGATGTAGCTGAACTTATCCAGCTCCACAATCACCCTCGGCTCGTGACCGAAGGCGTTGACTTTACGCATAATCTCCGTAAGAGAAGCGTCATTTGGATATAGCGAGTTATTGATGCCCATCTGTTATCACCTAAACCTTTCTAATGCCCATTCAATGAAGCGGTGCATGTACACTGCTGCTTCCGATCTTCGGATACATCCATTCGGATTGAATGTGTTGTCCTCGTATAGAGGGAATACATAACAACCGTCCAGATATTTTTCATTCAAGAGATCGAGCACATCGTCCGCATAGTAGTACTCGTAGTCAATGTCTTTGATCCCACGTTCGTTGTTCGGCATAACCTCATACTCCCTGTCCGTGAAGCGGTTGTAGAAGTTGATCCGCATCCGCTGTAAAACAAGCATGAACTCTGCCTTTGTCGAAACCACATCCGGGAAGAACCTGTCGTTATACTCCACGATGCCGGAGGTAGGGATTACTGTCTCCTTGGTGTGGTACAGACCTCCACTTGCCTTCTTGTAGTTGTACTCTACAGTGACAGGGATATTGTGCAGGTCGTAGGATGTGTACAGCACGCCGCCCTCAATCGTAAAGGTATTGGTCTTATACTTGACCTGCTCCTTCATGGCTTCCTGGATGGTCTGACCGTAACTGAGATCCAGATCAACCCTGCGGAGCTTCCGTCCCAGAGCTGTGGCCGTTTCCCTCAGCTGGTAGTTGACGTTGTAGACGTAGCCGGGTGCGTGAGCAAGCTTTGCGCTAGGGTAGATACCGACCGTCTTAAGGTATGGAGCGTTCCGGCAGCCGTTTGCTTTCATGTCCGGTTCCCCGCCCGCCACAAGAACGACCTGCAGACCTGCAGACAACGGGTTCGGCATGTACACGACATCCGTATCTGCGTCCACGAAAGTCGGAACCCCTTCTACGTAAGCGATTACAGGATTGTCGTCAGAAGGGACATATTCAGGGAATGCGAACTCCGTCTGATCCTCCGTGCTCACATAAGACTGCACGAGACGTGGCTTATTGGTTTTGAATCCGTTGTAAGGTATTCCCTTAAACAGCGTCTCTCCGCTAATCGGATCGAGAACAGTACGGGATGCTTCCAGTACGTCTCGGTAATACCAAGCGTATGGTTGAATATCAATCCACCGATTCATCTTAGAACCCCCTCAGCTTTTTCTCTAAGTACTTAAAGGAACGCATGACCATGGAAGCCGCTTCTGCCCGAGTCAGCATATCCTCTGCCCGATAGTACTGCACGAATGCTCCGTTGTAGTCGTAAACAGAGATCAGGTTGCGCTCCTTCATGTCGTCAATGTACTGCTCCGCCCAGTGCCCTGCAGTGTCGATATAGCTCTCTGTACTGCGGGTCTCGAACTCGGACTTCCGGTTCATTAGTAGCGCCAGAGAAACCATGTACTTGGTATTGGACTCCAGTACTTTGATGTCCGGCTGCCCATCGACTACGCCGACATAAATGCTTCCCTTTTCATCGTAGTACTTGTGCTGTGATCCGATATTTTGAAGCCAGTCCGCATACTCCTTCTTGCTGTAAAACAAAAGGGTGAGGGTGACTTGGTAATGCGCTGTACCGGATTGAACTAGACCGGATTGGGACTGCAGTGTTTGGTTGGCGTGTGACTTCATTACAGGTGTTGGCGGTTTGTAGTCGCTGACGATTTTCCCCGCCACTTCTACGTAGCGAATGCCGTTATCGTAAAACAGCCGCTTCTTGTAGACGTCATCTTCGCTCATATATGGTTTTTGCTGTGACATACTATCCCTCCTAAAAAAAAGTAAAGCCCCACCGATTAAGATGGGGCCTAGAACGATTACACTGTCCGGTAACCGTAAGGATTCTGGAGCATTTGTGGCCGAAGTGCCCGACCTTGTCCGATCCCTTCCCCAATACTCTTACCAATAGTCTTAAGCTTGTCAGCAGAAGTTCCATCGGTCACGTTTGGCAGGGTGATGGTGACGTTCGTCTCCCCCTGTTGGACAGTATAGGTAGATTGGGTGTTATTTCGAGTCATGTACTCGTAATAAGTCATTGCCTTGACTCCATCCGGCAGGTTAAACGTACCGCCCGTGTTCTTCATTTCATCCAAGATACCGAGCTGGGCTTGGTACTGTTGTTTCTGGAGATCACGGATTTCTTGTTGGATCGCTTTGTTTTCCTCGTCGCTTTGGGCGTTTGGAAGCATCGCTTGGAGCTTGGCAATCTCTTCACCGAAGAGAGAGACTTGTTCGTTGTACTGACCAATCCGATAGTTTCTGAGAATCGGATTGCTTTCATCTGTGATTCCGGTGTCTACTTTTTTCTTCAAGTAGTCTACGTCCATCTGATCCAGTGAGATGTTCATGTCCTCTTTGTACAGTCCGATATCGGATAACCGGAGTGCGATCTGGTTCAGTTGTGCTTGGTACTTCTTGTTTTGGAGATCCATGATCTCACGGTTGAGCATGTTCTGTTCTTCAACGTCATCTGTACCTGATAGTTGATCCTGCAGGTTAGAGATGTTCTCGTTGTAGATCTCAATTTGGGCTTTCAGCTGCTCCTTCTGTAGAGCACGCATCTCTGGGTCTTTGGAGTCATCTGATACCCCCGCCGCCACTTGTTGTCTCATATACTCGTTACTTAGTCCATTCAGTTCGTCAGTCATAACTTGGCGATACGCTTGTACACGTGCCAAACGAAGTTCACGGATGTTCACTTGTTCTTGAGCAATGGCGTTTTCGAGTTCCTTGATTTTGTCCATGAGTTCGTTATCAAAGTCACCCTCGACCTCCATGGACTTCAAGTTGTTCAGCTCCGCTTGCAAGTCAGCCACCGTTTGCTGAGAAGAGTCGATCTGCCGGTCAACGAACCCTGCAGTGTTACGATCAATTCCCGTATCCAAGTTGTTCTCCAGATCACGGGTCGTAGCGTTAGCACGCACACGAGAGACATCCTTATCGAACTTGCTCATTTGCAAACGGAAGATTTCAGCCTGGCCTTGTTGGATCTGCTCGTCTCGTTTCTGTTCGAGTTCCTTACCGTACTCGTTCCGTAGACTTTCAGCACGGTCGAGTTCAGCTGCTTCTTCATCATCTGGTGCTTCACCCATTCTGCGTCTCATTTCTATTGAGTTTCGCAGGGCTGAGATGTTGTCATCCATCAGCTTGACTTGTTCTGCGTAAACATCGGCAAGTTCTTGGTTTTGCCGTTTCCGCATTTCGATGTATTCATCGGAGTCTGTGGTCATGCCGTCCAGTAGCGATTTAATCTGGTCGGCTTTCTGTGATGCGCCGAATTTGGAGAGCTGATCATCAATGACACTTTGGATGGTACCCTTATCATATTTGTCGAACTCACCTTCACGGAGATCGTCTGCAATCCGTTTATCAGCTGCGGCTTTGGCTTCTTCTTCAAGTTTTTGTTGGTCAATGCTGTCTTGGAGGTTCTTCTTGTACTCTTCTTGGAAGTTGGCTGCCTTGGCTGCTTCGTACTGCTTGAGTGCGGATTCGTCGCCGCCCTCTGTAGCAACCTCCTGCATTAACGATTGAAGAGTGATGCCGCTGGCTTTACCTTCATCCGAATCGAGCCATGCCTTGAGTGCTGTAGCCGCCATAGGATCATTTGGATTCAGGGCAGGTCCTTTGATGCCCCCGCCGAATTGGTTGAGGATAGGATCAGAACTGATCGTAATGCCATGGTTCTTCTCCAATGTCTCAATCGCAGATGCCACTGCATTCTGCATGTCGTACGTACCTGTTTTTTGATCGCCCGGCATAAACACGTCCAAGATGTCATTGATACCGTACCCTACATCAAGCAGGAATCCGTCCCATGACCCTGCCTTGTCGATATAGTTGGTCGATTTGGAGGTAATGTCGTCATAGTTCTTTTTGGATTCATCGTAATCCTTTTGCAACTCAGTCGTTGTAGCGGCATACGTCAGGCCGGAAATGATTTCCCCTAGAGCATAGAACAGCGCCATCTGTCCTCCGAACTTACCGATAGTGGTAAGTAGTCCGCCAATTGCAGATCCTGCCCCACGTGCCAGGTTAGGGATACCACCAAGGAAGTTATTGAACTTGTTCATCCCACGTTCCAGACGGTTACTGTTAAGGCGTTTGTCCAGATCATCGTAAGCACTGGAAAGGTCAGCAAAGTCCTTGATTGCCGTACGGTCAGTCTGGATTCTCTGTCTCTGCCGCTCCTGATATCCTTCTGATGCAGCGTGCAGGGAATCGACGTCACCGATCTTTTTGCCTGTCTCACGGTGCTGTTCGTCAACATACGATTGGAAGTCTGCCATTCCACGATCGTCCAGATTGGATAGGAAGTTAATCAAGCCCTTACCTTTGTCCGTACTTCCGAGGTCATCAAAGGAGTTCTTATCCCGAATAACCTCAGCAAAGCCTGTAAAGAAGTCCTTATCAATCGCACCGCCCATAAGCCCTTTGTTTCTACTGAGCTGCGTAGCGGCATACTGCGAACGACCGTGGCGTTGTTCGTCTGTAAGATCCGCCGGTGGGGACCATCTCTTAGCTTCCTGAGAAACCATGATCATGTCCTTGAAGTTGGAGACCTGTAGCTTATTGGCTTCAACATACTTCCGCATATTGTCCACTTGGCCGGGCGTCATGGCTGCCATTTCTTTAATGTACGGACCCAACGAGTTCTTGCCTTCCCCCATCAGCATGGCATTCAGCATACGCTTGTTACCCACCGAATTTCGTGTCAGGTCTGGATTGAATCCAGTTGCACCATTCAGCTTAGTGATCATCCCTTCACGTTCCCAACCTTTGATTCGGCTGTTATACCCTAGGATAGAATCACGAGTGCCGTAGGCTTCCATGCGAGAACGAATGCCCGAAGACTGTCCGATTCTCCGCATTCCCTGCCATGCCGCAAATCCGATAAGCGTACTCGAAAGTGCTCGTGCTAAGTTAGCAAACAGGGCAGCATTTTCTCGAATGCCGTCTCCCATGTTGGCAATAGAACGTGCCAGCGTGTTGATCTCAGGAGCCAAGTCCTCCAGAATGCTGACTACTGCCAAGTTCATAGAAGTTCCTGCTCGTTCCATCATTACAATATTGGACTGCAGGTTGTTTGCCATCAGCTTACTGAAATCCTCTGGATTAAAACCGTTGATACCGTTCATGATTTCTTCGAATTTCTCAAAGTCATCGACCAACGTTGCCTGACCTTTACCGGACTGGTACACGCCAAACAGGGCTTGGATTACGTCACGTTTACGGGCATCATTCATGCCGCCCATTCCTACGGAAACTTGTTGAAGAATCTCAGCTCCGCCTTTGGCCTTCTGTACCCCGTCCACGTTGTCGTAAACGTCAATGCCCATCATGCTTAATTCCTTCAAGGAACTATCCGACTGCAGTCGTGGCAGAATGGACTTGTAGAAGTTACCGATGTTTTCCCCGGAGAGACCTGTTTGTTGAACAGACATCGCTGTCATCGCAATGGCTTGCTCTGGCGTAACCCCTGCTGTCCTAAAGGACGAACCGGAACGCATCAGTGCAGCGAAGACCTCTGCAGTAGTGGCTTTGGTTAAGTTGGTAGCCACGGCCATAGGCTTAACTACTTTCTCTTCCAGCTCCCCTACTGTGAGACCAAACTGCCCCATAGCTGCTTCCAGTCCAGGTGCGATAGAGTTTACCGGATCAGCTTCACGGTCGATGTTGTATGTTTGCCCCACCAAGTCAATGAATTTCTTGATCTGATAAGGTTCTTCATTCAAACGGGAACTGATACTAGCAACTTCGGACATCTGCCCATAGTCAATCGCATAGAAGCTAGAAGCGTTCTGAGTAAATGGTACGATGTCGCTTTGAATGGCCGTATTAACCTTCTGGAAGTCGATACTGTTTGTAGGTTGACCATTTTCATCCGTGACCTTGTACTCTTCCTTAAACATCAAGTTGGAGCCGATTTTCAACTGTTCAAGCTGAGAAGTCTTGAAGCTCTCCACTGCGTTGTACAGCATCATCATCGGTGCTCCCACCAAGGAACCGGCGAGGATGTGACGGAAGGTGTTGACCATAGCGCCTTCCAGACCAAACCCGTTGTAGTAATTGTCCCGTCTAGCGTATGGGTCGTTACCTACAACTGGAGTCGTCCGAGTGGAAGTCGAAGATGCACCACGTTCATTAGATCCTTGATCCCCATTCACCAATCGGTTCATTTGCCGGATACGTGCAGATCGGTTAAGGGTCTTGTCCGAAGAAGCGTTAATGGAATTAACCTCAGCCATTAGTGTAGAGAACTGCAGGTCAACCTGCTCTCTGATCTTCTTCACGATAGCGTTGTTTACTCGGTTGATTTGGTTCGCCAAGTGGTGTTTCAACTTGCTGTCTGGTTTCACCTCTGCTGCTTCAACCTCAGCGATCAGACCTTTAATCTGCGACTGTACCCCGCCCTGCAACTTCTTATTCAGAGACTGCTCAAGTCGGGCAAACTGTCTGCGGAGTTCGATGCCGCTAATTTCTGCAGAGTCCAGTTTCATCCCCTGCAGTTCACGAGAAACCTGGTTGATGTCCTTGCCTAGTTCACGGGCAATCTGTTGCTTCACCTGTCTGGACAGCTTCTCGAATGGGGTAGCCAACGTCTGTCCGCCTACAGAACTCAGTCCAGTGTTGATCTTGGACATGTAGGTTGCGACAGAACGGTCGATCTCGCTGTAGATCCTTTTCAGGTTTGGTGCAAAGTCTGCCGTTCCTTTAGCCCCGTCCACGGATTGGATTGCCTGATCCAGAGTCGTCTTGATCTTGGCATTGATCTTGCTAGTCAATTGGTTCAGGTCACGTGCAGAGAACGTCAGCTTAAGGTCGGAAGCATTCACTTCGGGATTCAGTAAAACCTTGACCAGTTCTTGTTTCACCTTCTGGACGATTTGCTGTGCCGTTCCTTTTCCGATGTGCATTTTGATATTGGAGATGTCCTCCGGTGAGATCAGTCCGGCTCCTTGCTTTTGAATCGCTTTGACGATGTTGTCCAGTTGTGTACGTACCAATCTGCCGATAGCTCGGTTGATCTCTTTAAACTGGTCATCGCCCAACAGCACCTTGCCGGTGTTCAAGTTCGGGTTAATGTCAATATTGACGTTTTTGTACATCTCAGCCAGTTTCGTATTAATCAGCTGCTCTGCTTTAGTGAACAGTCCCCGTACCGTTTCTTGGCTGATCTTGAGTGGCATAGTTCCGACTTTGCTGAGTACGATGCCGTTACTGGTAACGAGGTTATCCAGTTCTCTTTGCATCTGTGCTCTCAAGTCTTTCCCTGCCCCACGAGATACCTGGGAAGATAGGCTACTCAACGAAGAACGTAAAGAATCCACTCGGCGCTCAATCCCACCAAAACGAGTATCAAGTCCCGCCATGGCTTCCCCGAACATTTGAATATTATTAATGGACTGCTGAAACTCTAAGACTACGTCAGCGCCCAATGCAGGTAAATTCTCAGCCATTTAATGCACCACCTTTTTAAAATAAAACTCCTGCTCCCTCCCACATAGGAAGCAGAACAGGAGTCTGTTATGCACCAAGGACATTCGCTAACCAGCCCATATCCTCAGCTGTTGCTACTTTGTAATCGCCTTCGTATTCACCATCTTCTCTAGTCTCCGTTACGTCACTGCTTGCCGCTGTTCCGCCGCCCAAGAAGGATGGGAATCCCATCGTCGAAACCTTGACAGTAAAGTCAATGTGCTCGTGACACTGTTTCAACAAGTAGTTCAGCTGAGGTAGCGTCAGGCTCCAGATTTCCTCCTTGTCCATGTTGCAGTAATGCATCAGCTTGAAGAAGATGTTAGACCAGTCGATGTGCCGCTCAGGGCTGTTATCGTATTGGGCCTCTTCCTCCTTTGTGTTTACAGCAACTTTTTTAAGCCGTTGAGTCCGATCATGGAGTCGATAATCTGCTTCGCAGATACCAGGTCGATGTATTCTTCCAGATACTCAACCGTCATCGTCTTGTGGTACGGTCGGAAAGCCATCATCAAGACGTCAAGCAATTCGTCATAGCGATCTTCTCCGTCTGTATCAATAAGGTTCGAGATGATGATGCTTGTGTCGATCGTGTTCAGCTTACGCATCAACTTACGTGCGTCTTTCAGACCTAGTGGTGGAATGCGGTAGTTGCGTCCGTCACGCAAACGAACAGATTCGTCTTCCTCGAAGAAGACCTTCTCAATAACCAGTGCTTCCTCTTCTGTTAGAGGTTCCTTCTCTTTCTTCGCTTCGGTTGCTTCACCATTTGGAATTGTTGTCTCACGTTCACTCATTGTTAATCCCCCTTTGATTTGCTCCCCCGTAAAATGCGAGTACGGATAGGGGGAAGGTTATCCGCACTCGTTTTCGGCCTTCAACGCCGACAAAGGCATCATAGGTAGTAGCAGAGAATTTTTAACATTCCTTGGAAAAAGAAAGACCCTCCGGTTAGGAAGGGTCAGGTTGGGATTAGCAATCTTCGAGGTTGGTGTTAGCAACTTCGTAGCGTTTGATAGTTCCCAGTTTTCCATCAGCACGTTCGCTGTCGATGACAGTCAAAGTCACGCTGTGGGTAGAAGCTTGTTGACGTTGTGCATCCAATGTGAAGTTGGACTTCACTCGGCAAGTGAACAGCTCAGTTTGGAAACCTTGGATGGTGGAGTCTTTTTGCTCGAACATACCATCGTGGACAACCGCAACTGTCAGCGGGAAGTCTTTTGTGGAGATGTCCAGGACGTCCACGACTTCGGAGCGCTTGTAGTTCACGTAGATGTCGGATTTCTCCATGTGAGCGTTGAACGTCACGACACCAGTCAGTGGATCAACCATGTACTCGTGTTCTGCAGGAGTACCAGTGGCGATTTGCTTAAGCAGCTTGTTCGATTTCAAACCACGGATGGAGATGTGCTTGGTTTTGTTACCGTCTTCTTCGAAGAGAGTTGTACCGAAGCCCAGAGTGATCTGGCCGTTCTCGATCACGTGCTTTTCTTCGATGACCCACACGTAACCATCTTTGTCTGCAGTTGTCGCTACAGCGTAAGACACGTATACGGTTTCGCCACCCGTAACGCCGTTAACCACTTCTACTGTGTTGGCAGTAGCATCGTGAGTAACTGTCAGTTGAGCACCGGCTTGGTTGTTCAGGAACACAGTTGCTGCAGGAGCGCCGATGGACTTCTCGGACAGAGTCACAGTGAATGGCGCAGTGCCAGGCAGAGTTACTGTCTCGCCCACCATTTTGTAAGCGCTTCCAGAAACGCCTTCACGAAGCTTGGAACCCAGTACCAGACGCAGCATGTTCAAATCGAACTTCGCATCTTCGGCTGTGATATCAATCGTTTTCTTACGAAGGATTGTATCCAGTGCTACCGGAGATTCGCCGCCCTCAACGTCCTGGATGTCCAACTGAATGTCGAGACGCATGTTGTTCATGGTACCCATTGTGATCAACTCGTCACAACCAGGGATCTTAGCCATAAACTTACCAGCGCCCTTGATCAGCATTTTCTTGTTTTTGTTGTTAGCGTGAGACATATTGTCACCCCTCGATTGCAGTATTAAATAACACATGTGTGAAGAACTTATAGGTGTTTTCTCTATCTGTTTCCATCTCACCCATAGTCACGAACTCACTTTTCAGCGAGCTTCCACATGGAATTGCTAAGAACTTGTCGTCAAACAGCTCATTGATCCGGTCTGCGATTTCTACCGCCTTCTCTTCATCCCCGTCTTGGACATAAATGTCGAAGAAGAACGGCGAATGGTAAACAAGGAAGTTCTCCACCTCTCGCATCCCTGGGTCAGTATAAAATGAGACCAAGGGGAGGTTGCCCTGTATATCCCCTGTCGGCTTACGCCGCTTTTGTATGCGGATGGCTGCTTGGAGTAAGTCACCGTCAAGACCGATTAAGTCTTTCAGGACTTTGTCCTCCCTGAGTACAGTGTGTATTTGGGCGTACAAGTCCGACATTCGTAACAAGGCCATAACCTCACATCCTCTCCCTCAAGTCTCGTATCTTAATATAAGAAGTAATAGGCACTCTCTTAACAGCTTGTAGTACAAGTTGGTCTAGGTTCTTTGTGCCAGTCTTTAAACTGTTGCTGAACCAGTGCTGTGGTGTGATCTCTACCCCGAATGGGGAACGTCTTGGGTCGATCTTTACCCGTGGGCCACCTTTGAACTTCGGGGTATGTGGGTTTCCTCCCAAGTCCGTCCATGGAGCCGTACGGTAGTAGATTGGTTGTCCCATCCCGCCCCGGTTAGGGTTCCATGTCGAGTCCTTCGAGGGAGACCATGTAGCAGGAGGTCTCATTTTAGTTCCGGTTCCGTACTCGTAGTAGATAGCTCGGAAGGACTGGTTGGGCTTCGTATCCCCGCCCCCGACGAAGGTAGCCATCATCTTGTGAGTCGTCCGGCGCTGTGTCATTCGGATAGCTCTGCCAATCTCATTCCGGTACGGTTCATCAGCCTTCCTGATCTTTAAGGAAGCTAGACGGATCAGCATCAGCTTATAGATGTTGGTGCTAACCGTATCCATAACCTGACCCAACTCTCTTTTCAGAGCCGCCGCATATCTTGCTTTATCAAACTCAACGAAACGTCCCATGCTATCCCGTCCTTATATCCCGAGTGACCTGCAGTACAAGCATTTTAGGATAGGTGACATAGTCTCGGGCAGTGATCTTGAACTGCTGCCCCTCACTTCGTACGTTAATCAGCACCTGATCCGTCTCCTTCACTTCCAGAGCGGTTGTGTAGATGCGGTACTCTGTGTCAGGTAGAATGCCTGGGTCGAATTGGCGGAGTTCGTTGGTCACCTGTTCCACATAACATGGGACATGGGAATACGTCTCTTTCAATTCTGTTTTCAGGTTCCCTCGATTGTCCGCCACCTTCATGCTGCTTTTGATAGCCAGTAGATGGTTGCATTTCATCAAGGTAGCTACGTGAGAGATGATTTGATCTCGGTACGGTTCGGGGAATGTAGCGCTGACGACATAGGTCTCGGATAACGTATCGTTATGGATGAAGTCGCCGCTATCTATCTCAAAATCAGGGTAGAATACCCCTCTTCTCAGGTTCTCTAAGTTCTTGAAGTCAGTGGTTGAAGAAGATAACCTGCCGATAATGGCTTTGGTCTTTTCCTCTTCTGCAGGGGACAAGGGTCCGGCGAAACGTCTCTGCGTCACGTTAGACCCCTGTTTAGTAATCAGGCGAATCTTATCTTTTCGCATGTACACCCCTCCTAGAAGGAGCAATAGCGAATATTCTTGAGTCGCCCCCAAGCTCTGTATCCAAAAGCTCTGCCCCTGCAGCCATAAGGCTCTCTGCTAAAGCTTCGTAATCCAGTGCTTTTCGTTTCCAGCTGAGGTCGATGGTCTTTACTTCGATGTCTACCCTACCTGCCATAGATGGGCAAAGCATAGCCGCCACAAAATGAATGGTTGCCAGTCTCACCCTAGCCTTTTCAGCCGCACTAGCAGCTAAAGGGTCATAGGAAGGAATCAGGTCAAGAACCTTAAACTCTGCCATATCCAAGATGGCAGGGTCTGAGATATCCTCGTCAGTTACGACATCTTCATCGACCCCGCCGAGCAACCTCCGCACAGAGTCATAAAACGTGGTGTCTTTGATCGGGTCAATGATAAGTGCCATCTAACTCACCTCTACTTCAACTCAAGGATTTGGATGACCGGCTGGCTTGCAGAAGCTGCGTACACTTTTCCGGCATCTTTAAACGTGCGGGATTCACCGAATGCCAGGCGCTGTGACACGTCACCGACTTTAGCCAATCCACGCTCATTAACGTAAACGTCTCCGTAGCCCAAGTTCTCAATGACGATGTCCACGTCATAATTACGGGCATTATAGATATAATCCGAGAAGATGCCGAGCTGGTGAGTCGTTTCGAATACCACTTCTGCTTCCGCCGCCTTCTTCTCAGCCTTTGGTGCAGGTACTTCTTTCTCCGTCTCTACAGCCGGTTCAACTACCGGAGTATCTACTACTACTTCTTCTACAACCGCTTCTACGGTTTCAGTTGGTTTCTTACGTGCTGCCATTGTATAGCCCCCTTGTTTTAGTCAATAAAAAAGGTGGGAGGGATTACCTCCCTTTCCCACCTATTTCTTATTCAGCGATTACACCAACGGATCAACGATGTCCGACAGAACGACTGCACCCAATGTGGATACAACTTTCTGTGCGAACCACTCTTCCGTCTCGATCCACAGCGTTTTGCTTTCCTCGCTGTAGTACTCACGAGTCTTCTGAGCACCTGTTACGTTCGCCAGAGGGTTAGTCCATTGGAACGTGTACGCTGCCGCAGGAACGTCACGACCAGAGCCTTTCGGCAAGTACATCAGGACAGCGTTGTTACCCCAGATGTAGTTAGTCATGCCGCCTTTACCTACACGGCGTTGTGCAGAAGTTGCCTTACGTGCGTTAGCGACGATCAGGTTTTCTACGCCAAGCAAGTGCTTGATGGCTTCATCAGATACGAACTCTGGGGATACCAGGCCATTAGATGTAAGCGCTTTCAGTTTAGGGTGCATTTTCAGGATGTTGTACACCGGCTTAGACAGCACGAGCGTATTGAAATCCATAGCGCCCAAACGTTCTGCCTTCTCACGCAACTTGAACAAGTCCATGATTGGGTCAGAGTTTTGGTAGTCGGACCACTTCGTTACATCAGCACCGGAACCACTTGCGCCTACATTGACACGGAGGTCAGCGTGGAAGTTGTTCGGGTTAGTCAGCAAGGATGCGGATTTCAACTCTTTGTTCAGGAGCAATTTGGCCTTAACCTGTTTTGCCGCCATCTCTTTCAAGTTGAAGATGTGCTCTTGATCGGCATTCGCCAACTCTTCATCGTACAGAGCGTAACGTTTTGCATAACCCTCTGTGTAGAAGCTGTCTTCCGACCATCCGGTACGCATCTCGGAAGCTACTGTACCAGGTGCACGTTGGATGTCGTCATCAGAGATCATGTGATCTTGGTAATCAAACACCATGTACTTATCGGACTGTTTATTAACATCCACCACCGGAATGACCTGCTCACCAATGTACGTGTTTGTCTCGTTGTAGGAGACAGAGATATTGGTCAGGAATTGATCATAGTGGGTATTGCGGATATTATGTTGGCCGTATGTTTGTTCTGCCATATTCGCTTACCTCCCCTTACACTTCGTAGACTTTCTGGCGAATGAGAACTTGTACATTCTGACCAGTAGTCACTGTATTTTGTGCTTCGCCCAACACGTGAGCTTTTGTACCTGCTGCGAGACCTTTAGCACGTTTCGCCTTACCACCTGCAGCTACGATGATGTCTTCGCCAAAAGCGATATCCTCAGCCGCTGGAATTTCAGCAATGCGATCCAATTGAACTGCAACGGAACCTCCGTCACGTTCTTCGTATTGATAAGTCACAACGCCCACCGCAGGAAGGTTATCCTGTTCGGGAACTTCTACTTCACGGCCATTGGAGCCAGCTTTGTACTTCACGGCTTGATCTACCCCGACTGTGTCGTAAGTAGCATTCTCACGGAATGTGTAAGTACGTTGGAAACCAGTTACATTACCTGCCATTTGTGTTTTCCTCCTTTTAGGCTTGCTTTGCTTTAATTTCAGCCAAAGCCAGTTTAGTCATCTCTGCGAGGTTGCCTTGCTTACCGCCCTCATTGAAACGTTGCAGAGCAACTTTAGCGGCTTCCTCACGCATTTCAGTAGCGGACATTTCCACATGACCTTCGTTGCGATCTGCTTCGACTTCGGAATGAGTCGCTTGAGCAGCTGCTTCGATATTGCCAGAGAACTCTTCCTTGAATGCCGACAACTCAGCTTTCAACTCGGAAACACTCAATGTCTGCAGATACTTCTCGTAACGCTCGGCACTAAATGCATTGCCACGTGCGGCTACTCCTGCTTTAACGGTTTCTTGTACCAGATCTGCAGTAAACTGATCTGCTAACTCGGATTTTGCGGACAGTTCACCCATCTTTTCGTTGACCTTCGCCAGTTCCACTTCCAATTCAGTTACTTTGCTCAATGCTTCCGTCAGTTCGCCGTCTTTCGCTGTCAAAGCAGCTTCATGGACAGACTGCAGTACTACAGGTTCTGCAGAGCCAAGTGCCGTTGCAATAGCGAAGTCTTCAACACCAGTCACTGGCGTGTTCGCTTCCGGCGTACTTACTTGATTAGACATTTCTTCACGCTCCTTCTGAAACTTCTTGAAGTCTCTTCGCTCACTTGTGTTTGTAAAGAGATCCATATTGCCTTTAGACATGAAGCAGAATACCTCTGCTCCCATCGGTAGATTCTTAATATCGTCTACATTATAGAGAGCTTTATCACCAAATTTAACAGATGATGGTAACTCGTCTTTTGAGAACGATTGAGATCCTACTTCGTCTTTGGAATGCTTCTGAATCAATGCTCGGTTAACTGCACCGGCATACACGAGACTGTTTTCAACACCTTCACCGGAGTCGGCTACAATGTTACAACGAACCATCTCGCCATCAACTTCGTATTCAAGTCCTGGGATATGATCGCACTTCTCGTAATCATTAATGCTGTTGTTACACACGGAGCACTTCGGATCATGGATGGCGAAACCAATAGAGGTATCAAAGGTATGGCCGACTTCAATGTGGTCAGCGATCTCTTGTGTAGTCATCCCGATTTCCGTATTCAGTTCTCTGCGCTCTCCGTTCTCGCCCGCCATATGAGTTACCATATAGTGGTCAATGTAGAGAGTCTTCACGCTTTCTCCGTTAACTTCATCTGCTAGAATCTCAGCTTCAAACGTACGACCGAACGGGAGACGATTGCTATCATGTGAAGCTAAAAGTCCGACACCTGTTTGGTAGTCTTTCTTAAGCTTTTGCAACATCTTCTCGGTCATGTTGATCGAGTACTCTCCGAACCAGCTGTATCTAGCAACTGGCAACGTGTCTGCAGACAAGCTTCGGAATACGTATACTTGGTCTTCCTTGAGTTCAGTCTGAGAGAACTTATTAATCTTTCTCAGCTGTGCTGTGGTAGGACGTGGCATACGGTACACCCCCTAGCTTGGTTTGTCAGAAGCATTATAGGAGTAGACGTACGTCCCTTTAACACTAAGGACGTACATCTTCCTGATTACAGCTTGTAGACTGGTTTGGCGTATGCAGTCGTGCTCTGCACAAGCCCCTTCTTATCTGCAAGCGCTTCCTTCTTTGCCTTGATCAACTCGGCTTTACTCTTCATGGTCAACCCTCCTTTAGCTACTCGTGCTATCCGAGCTACTTGAGTCACTAGGCTGCCTTTCGTCCGGTGCCCCTTGTGGATCTTCTTGCTGAACACCTAGCATCTCTTTGTCAGGTGCACCGACCGCTTTATGGCCGACAACCTCTTCGGATGCTTCGTCCTGGCTGATCCATCCTTGGTCACGCTTATTGGCAGCGTTCGTGATCGCAATCTGCTCGAAGTTGACCTTCTCCAGTTCCGTCCGGATTTCTGTATCGTTGAACTCGAAGAACACGTAGCCTTGCATACCGTTGATGTTCAGGTACTTAGTGAGTGCCCTGGATAACATCGACTCGATCAGCTTCTGAATCCGTTGTACGGACTTCATAAAGATCTTGATCTCCATCTTGGCGTACTGTTCCGTCTGGCCGGTGGAGCGCCGCCCCATCAGAGTAGAGAACTGCTTGAGGGCGTTATTCATCATGGCGTCAATTACTGCCGTGATCTTCTCTGGGTCAACCGTTGCCTTGGCAGCGTCGATCATGCTTGTCTCCACAGAGTCAAAGTGAACGAATGCGGCATCCGGGTCGAGGTTCTGATACATCTGAATGATCATGCTCAGTTGTCCGTTTAACCACTCTTGCTTCTTTGTCTCGTTTTGCTTGACGTTTAGCGGCATCCGCTTAAGCAATACTTCCTCAATGATCTTGATGTCGTACTTGCCGTAACCT
>Ga0209463_1000804_pt1 | contig 21428 bp, 20 predicted proteins | sample AgamicMgSfrz_FD_187169 | JGI IMG/M metagenome (GOLD analysis project Ga0209463, IMG submission 187169) | Agave microbial communities from Guanajuato, Mexico - Mg.Sf.rz (SPAdes) (version 2) | ecosystem: Host-associated > Plants > Phyllosphere > Phylloplane/Leaf | place: Guanajuato, Mexico... | reverse complement strand
TGCTGATCTTTAAATGGCTCCAGCTTGTATTCCCATTCCTTCTCACCAAAGCCTGCAAGCGTAAAGCCAGTTTTGTTGTATAACCAATCCGCATTTTCAAAGCCATCTGGATAGCCGCCTGCTAAAATCAGCTGGTGGAATAAAAGACCATCCAAGGATGGGGAAACGCTTTCAAAAAAGAGATTATGATAAGCACAATACGTTCCGACAGATAATGTTTGCCCTTTCGTTTGGTACATCCCTAAATGCGGTGCCTCGTTGCTTCTGCGCACACATGCCAGCTTCGTATAATCATTCGAAATAGAGGGATAAACAGCAGCAGAATGATTTGTTTGCATATCCAGATCATTCATCTTGTACATAACATAGGAAAAGGACGACCAGATTGCAAAGTCTGTGATAGTCACTTCCTTCTCTTGATGGTTTTTCATCGTTATATTCCAAGTCAGATTATCCTCAGCCTGCTTTAAATCGTATGTCATAATGACTTCTACTTGTTCAAAGGTGTATGTGACTGTAATAATGGCCTCGTCTTTCCTTACCATTGGTGCTGTATCAGCATTAGTTAGTCTTTTTCCATCAACGATAACAGAAAAATTTCCAAATAGCTTATCTTGTTCTTCATATCCGCTTTGCTTGAGATAGCTAGCATCAATAACCCAGTTCATTTTATGTGTATCTTCTTTTAAGATTAAATTTGTTAAATTTCCACTCGGTGAAACTTGTAAGGTGAATCTTTTATTCTCCAAGGAAATACCTCCTTTTTTAATAATTTAACTGAAGCAAAATGAAGATTTTGAAGGTATAATTAATTGTAAACGCTTGCTTTTGTTAGTGCTCTTAAAATATAACAAAATAATTTTAAGATGAACATAAAGGATTCTAATCAATTTTTAAGATATTTCACTCCCTTTTATATGGGAATTAATTGAATTACTGAGGTGATAATGGTGGAAATCGTTTCAATAGCAGTGCCTCCTTTTCCAATTTTTATCGAAGGCAATATCACTACATATGAGAAAGGAATAAGCCATCCAAATCGAAGCGATTTAGAGTACTTCGATATTATTCTTGTGCGGAAAGGCTGTCTTTGCTTAACAGAGGACAATAAGGAGTTTATTATCAATAAAAATGAAATGTTTATCCTGCTGCCCTTCAAACATCATTTTTCCACAATCCCGACAGAGGAAGACACAGAGTTTTATTGGCTGCATTTCTATACGAACAGCTATTATACAGAGGAGAGTCAACCGCGGAAGCTAGAATCGACAATTCCTATTCCAGCATTGCATTTTCATAATCACAGCTATACACTGCACCTACAAAAGCAGTGCAGACTCGTTGATTATGATGAAATTTATAAAAAAATAGACCAGCTGTTAGCGGCAACGACGAAGGAAAATAAGGATTTATCCTTTTGGGACATCCAGATAAGCTTCTTTTCTCTTATTAATCTTTTAGAATCGCAAGGCATGGCTAAGGACAGCGGCTATATCATTTCTGAAAAGGTTGCCCAATATATAAGAGATCATTATTACCAGCCAATAACAAGCACGATACTAGCGAGAGAATTCAACGTTCATGAAAACACAATCGCTAAGTATATGAAAAAATTCTACAAGGTAACAGCACTAGAATATTTAAACACGTACCGGTTAGAGCAAGCCCGTATTCTATTATTAAAAACAGATAACCCGATTCAAACTGTCGCAGAACAATGCGGCTTCAGCTTTGGCCCTTATTTCTCCAGTGCTTTTAAAAAGACTTATGGCATTTCGCCGTTGAATTATCGGAAGAAGCATATGGGGAGGGAGAAATGAAGCTAAAAGGTGCACTCTATCACTAAAGTGCACCCCATTCTATTTCTCTATTTTCAATGTTATCGGCTGATTTTCTGCCATTTCTGCCTTATAAAGGACAATATCCCCCTCAACTGGTAGCGATGCATTTGAATTCCTCTTAAAGTTTTCCGCTAAAGCGATTGTCCAGACTGCTTGATCATCCTTTGTCAGCACAACGGCAAGTGTGCCAAATTGAACAATATTTCCCCATTCAAACTGGTCTGTTATCCCGTTTTCTGTTACGGATATCCCTTCTGTGTTACTGATAACCTGAACATTTTCGCCTTGCCAGCTGCCGTGAATTTCAGCTCCAACATGATAATAGCCACCGTTGCCGCGATCGCCGTATGTTGCGATGAATTGATGGATTTTATTATCTGTTCCTTTGTATGTAACAGCAGAAGCATCATTTGTCAGCCACATTATTTTGAGATCGCCTGTTATGGCGTTTGGGAAGGCATCTTTTGGACGGCTGAAAATACCATAATATGTTCGGTTATAAACAGCCCTGCCTTGATTTTCCTTAATCGAAAGGACATGCTTCCAATCAGGCGATATACTGCTTATGTTTTTGACTTTATAATTGCTAGAACCAAGAAGATAGGAATTGGCGGCAATGAAAATAATGATGATGCCCGTCGCAATTACTTGGCCTGCTTTCGAAAGTGGTATCAAAATAATCAGTGCTGACAATAAAAAGACAGAGAAGGCGATATTAATGATATAAAACAGCCGGTTATCTATGTACTCTACTTGAATCTGGCTTTGGAGGATAAAATAACCCATTTGCAATAAAAACAAGCAGATAGCAAGCACAAACAGCAGCCATCCAAACAGTCGAACCGTTCTCTCCTTATTCATTTGGCTCTACCTCCTGTTGAAACTCCCATGTTTTCCCGTTATCGTCGGATAGGAATTTACCCTTAACCTTTCCGCCTTTATAGTCACCATTTGCTCCTTGATTCACCAATACAGCTAAATGATTTCCTTCCTTAATAGGCACTTCTGCAGTGACAAAGATTCGTTTGTAGTCATCAGGAATTTGAAAGACAGCATTTGTCCATGTTTCTCCGCCATCCTCTGTGACATAAACATCAGGTTCCTCTGGGTTAATCGTGCCAAAGGATAAAAAGCCAGTGCTTTCATCAATAAAGCCGCCATCTGAAATTAACCTTGTTACGCCTGAATTAGCCGTTTCCTGCCATGAACTTCCGCCATCATGTGTTAAAAAAACGGTCGAGGCTTCAAATGACATGGTTCTGTCCCCTGAGATAATGACATAACCAAAGCTTTCATTTAAGAAATCAACCTTTCGAAAGCGCAAACCTATTATTTTGTCTGTGATCACTGTCTCTTCCCACGTCTTCCCTTTATCAAAAGAGTACTTTAACAGCAGCTTGTTTTGGTACCCTTCTGATATGTTTGCATATAAGAAGGCTGCGATTTTGTTATTTATTATATAGCTGTGCTCTATTAATTCTTGCTCGTTCCCGTTATACTCTCCTTGAAATAAAAGCCCCTTATTTATTGGAACCTTTGTCCAAGTCTCCCCATTATCGTACGTTATACTTAACTCGTCATTTTGCAAAGTGTAGCTAATTTCTTCATCTGCAGCCATTGGCTGCAATACTTCCGGCCCTGTCTGTTCCATTTCCTTCACCTGTGCTTCAAGCTTTTCCTTTTGTGTCACAGGCTTGCTGCTTCTTTGCTTTTCATAGAAAAACATCCCAATCATTAGACCAATCATCATTAAGCTGCTTACTACTAACATTAATTTTTTCATAAAATGACTTCCTTTTTAGAAGTTTTCTTTTACATAGAATAACTATGTACTTTATTATATTTTTAGTATAGCTGAAAATCAAACAATATTTCCCATAAAAAAAGAGCTGCCACGAGCAGCTCAAGCATTCTCTACTATTCTGTTCCACCCAGCAGTTCAATCTCCGAGCGTCTGACAAGCTCTACCGTATAGCTGTACTGCTGAAGATCCTTTATTTCCAGGAAACCGGAGTTATATATATGTATGATTCGGTATTTTCTCCCTTTATATTTGACCTTTTTTCCCAACAGCATATGGTAAACCTCCTACTTAAAATGAGACTAGCGAATCATGAAAATTCTACAAACTTATCAATGCTCAAACGGCAGTCCTGCTGCCTTGACGATTGGAGTGCCTAAGGATTGAGATACGTTTCCAAGTGGTGAGATCAATAGACCAAACAACAAAATGGCTGCAAATAGTTTTTTCATAAGATCACCCTCATCTTTCGCTTTTTTCACAGTATACGTCACTCTAAATACACTTGCGTTTCCGATGAGAGCACTTATTAATCTATATGCTATAATTAAAGGCAGAAAAGCTAGATTTCCCTCAAAAAATATAAAATTTTTTATAAAATGGTGAGAATGATGGTAGAGTTGAACGCTAAAGCACTTGGGGCAGAAATTAAAAGACTGCGGAAAATGAATAAGATTTCTCAGGCACAGCTGGCAGACGGAATCTGCACACAGGCGACAATCAGCGGAATTGAAGCTGGCAGGGGCTATCCAGGGGTGGATATTCTATATATTATTTCTATTCGCCTGAAGGTATCACTAGAATACTTATATAAGATTCTTTTAAATGATGCCGAGGATTATATAAAGGAAACAGAAGAGCTTTTGGAAAATTTAATGAAACAAAAAAATTATCAAGAAGCATTCGAAATATGTCAAAGTGAACGAAAGCAAGGAAGCAGGCAGCTCGGCTATAAATTTGAGCAGCTCATTGCATGGGTACATATCGTTTCTAGCTATTATCTGGAAAAATACGATTATCACACTGCTATCAAGGAGCTCGAAAATCTTCTCGATGATGACCATCCCCTCTTCGGACAAGACTTTATCGATTTCCGCATTCAAAACAGCATTGCGATCATCTTTGCTGAAAACAATCTGTTCCAGAAAAGCTTACGGCAATACAAAAAAATTCTTACCTATAAGGAATTCTTAAAACAACAGCATAAATTCCAAATCAAGCTTCATTATAATATATCGAAATTATTCTTTCTACAGAAAGAATATACGCTGTCATTAGAGCATGCTGATCTCGGTATCGCCCTCGGCAAACAGAAGGAAGACATATCAATGACAGGCCAGCTTTACTTCCAGCGCGGAGAATGTCTTGAAGTATTATCAGGAGATATAATGAAAGCAATTGACTCATACAGAAGGTCCATGTTCATCTTCGAGCTGCTCGGAAACGAACAATATGTGAAGATGGTGAAGGAGCAAAAACGAGAGGTATTTGCGCCTGTTTAAGCTCGGAAGTACCGCCTTCCTTTCCACATAAAAAGCCTTCCCAACTGCTTGGGAAGGGCATTTTATTATCCTTTAAAATAATGGTCCAATCCGCTGACCCATATTGGCACCATCTTTGCGACAAGCTCTTCTGCCGATATTTTTCTGCCTTCCTTGTTCCAGGAATAGCTTGCTCCGTATATTCCCCAGCTCAATGTTGTAGCAATCGCAATATGCTCCTCCTTCGGATTTGCTTCATGCTCCAACAAATGGAGAATCACATCATGAACTGCTTCAATCATTTTGTTCTGGAAGTGATCGCCGAGAGATTCATAGTTTTTGGCACATTGGCCGCTTAATTCTTGATGGTATTGGCACATAACGTAAAATAAACTGCTCAGTGAATTTTCGTTGAACACGGCGTGACAAGATAGACGCTGGTGCAGCGTTTCTCTAAAACCATCCAGTAATGTCAGATCCAACAGCTCATATTTATCAAGGAAATGCGCATAAAAGGTTGCCCTATTGATGGTTGCTTTTTCCGTGATATCCTTGACTGTTATGTCTTTGAAATCCTTCTCCTGGATCAAAATAGTAAAAGCATCCAATATAAGCTGTCTCGTCCTAAGTACTCGTGGGTCGCTTTTTGCTACGGTCGTTTCCATTTATCCACCTCCATATGTAAATAATTGTTCTATATTTTGAACTAAACGACATTTATCGACATTTGTTGTTTAGGCTACATATCAATAATAATGACGATTGCTACTAGTATAATTATATTCTATCATAAAGTAAGCAACACATGTTGTTTAACCAATATGAGTTTAACAAAAACTGCTAGAAATATATAAAATTTAAAATAGGGGTGTTTTAAGAATGGCAAACGTATTATTCGTAAAAGCAAACTCTCGTCCTGCTGATCAAGCAGTGAGCGTTCAATTGTATGATGCTTTCTTGCAAAGCTACAAAGAAACTCACAAAGAAGATACAATCACTGAATTGGATCTTTTTGAAGCAAACCTACCTTACTTGGACAACGACAAAATCAACGGTATGTTCAAGCTTGCTAGAGGTATGGAATTAACAGAAGGCGAAAAAGCTGCAACTGACCTTGTAACTAAATACTTGGATCAATTCCTTGCTGCTGATAAAGTAGTATTCGGTTTCCCATTGTGGAACTTCACTGTGCCTGCAGTATTGCACACATACCTTGACTACTTGAGCCAAGCAGGCAAAACTTTCCGTTATACTGCTGAAGGTCCAGAAGGACTTGTTGGCGACAAAAAAGTTATGCTATTGAACGCTGCTGGCGGCGTTTACTCTGAAGGACCTGCTGCTTCTGTTGAATTAGCAGTTCGTTACGTAAAAACAATCCTTGGATTCTGGGGCGTACAAAATCCTGAAACAATCATCATTGAAGGACACAACCAAAACCCAGACCAAGCTGCAGAAATCATTGCTGCTGGTGTTACTAAAGCTGCAACTGCTGCTGCATCATTCTAATATTACAAGGGCTGCATTGCAGCCCTTTTTTTTATGTTGTCAAAGGTCGTTTAAGAGTCCGACTTTGCCTGTTTCGGCATCTAGATAGTGGTGGCAGTCAAGGTAGCCGCATAAAGTGTATTCTTTTGTTTCTTTATCGTAAACATAGCGTGGCTTTAGAATGAAATGACTCTTTACTGCTTCGTATGCTGCCTCTTTTGAAATTTTCATTTCCTCTGGCATTTTATACGCTGAAAATCTTTCAAGCATAAGTTCATTATCCATATAATTAAATGCTTTGAAGCTGCTGCCGTCCAGCATAACTAGTAGTTTTCTTTTATAGATATTTTTAGATTTTTCTGTTTGCACAAGCTTTACGTCAATAAAGTCATAATGACGATGAATACTAGTCATTCTCCATTTGCCTGAATCATTTGGATACACTTTCTGCAGAAAACATCTCACCTCTTTCACGCATATTTGGATGTCTTCATCTGTAAGCGGGAAGGTTTCTGGATGTGGTTCGCATGCAAAGGCCTGCTCTGGAGTTATTTTCCTCGTAAGTTCAACTTGCTTCCGTTTAAATCTTTTAGGTGTAGGCACATCCCATTCCATCACATAATCGACTTGCTTTGTATTGAGTGTTGGCTCAAAAGAGAATGTTCCGCTAAGGTCATTGCGAACATACACCTCCTCAATGGCGTACGCGTGAACTATCCGCTTTTGCTCATCTACAGGAAAATCCCATTGCTGAAATTGTTGCTTCGTAATTTGTTCTGCTTTGTGAAGGTCAAGTGTATATAGCTCCTCTTTTACAGGGAGTTTGTTCATAAAGTCTCCGTACATACTGAAAAACACAAGGTTGCCCTCTTCATCAAACTCGATATCTATCCACTCTATTGGTGATATTTCCACGCCATTGATTATTCTTTTAAATGAAAGCCTAGTCTCCTCTTCCTTCCAAAATACAAAATCCTCTTCATAAGTTAAGCCTGTTTCCGTCTCTATCCATCTGATGATCCCCGCTTTATCCTTCACCTGCAAAATAGGCTTGTTTAAATAAGATTTACCGCCAACAAATATGATACTGTTAAACTTCCTTGAATCAATGTAAATACTGATAGAAGCTACTCCTTCTGGAACCTCGTCCTCCTCATCATATGCTTTAATATGCTCTGGCAGCCATTCCATTTCCAGTGTGTACAGTGTTTTATTCTGATTCGATACGCTTCTGTCTAAATCATAGGAATGAAGATAATAGTTTTCCAAACCAAGCTTCTCCTGCGTATAGTTCACTAATTCTTGTAATCTCGCATCCATGCCTTTTGCCTCCTTTTATAGAAGTTGTTAAGGTAAATTATACCATTCTTCCATATAAAAAATCCTAAACCGCTTTGGTTTAGGATTTGATTTCTATTTGTTGAATTGGTTTTATCCATTCTCCTTCAGGTCCGTCTGCCTGAATTGTTCCATCGTTAAAAATGAGCTTGCCGCGATTAATTGTACTGTTTATTTTGCAAGGAAAAGTATGGCCAATATATAAGCTGATTTTATTTTTGGCAAAGAAGTTTTCCTCACTGACAGTATATGAATCATCTGTAGAAACAAGGACAAAGTCTGCATCATAGCCTTCCGCAATTCTGCCTTTTGCTTTCAGTCCAAATCGTTCTGCTGGATTTAAGGCAGTTATTTTTGCGATTTGTTCAAATGGAATCTCGTATTTTAGCGCCAATTCCATCATGGACAGGAAGGAAAACTGTCCGCCGCTAATACCACCCCATGCTTGAAAAATATTGTATACAGCAGAGTCCTTCAAATCACTTGTACATGGTGAATGATCAGAGGAAATCATATCAAACTTTTGCTCAATCAGTAATTTAATAAGCCTTTCCTGTTCCTCTTGTTTACGCAAAGGCGGAGCACATTTTGCGACAGGTCCAAACTCACGCAATGCGTCATGGTTAAATAACAAGTAGTGCGGGCATGTTTCTACTGTGACATTCATGCCTTTTTTCTTTGCTGCTTCAATCTTCTCGATTGCCTCATATGAACTGATATGAACAAAATGCAGCGGACAGCCAGTTACCTCTGCATAATATAAGGCACGCTGCACTGCCTCTGCTTCTGCGGCAATTGGGCGTGTTTCCAAATAGTCATCTGCCGACACTTGCCCTGCTTCTATTTTGCGAGCTGCGAGCCAATCCGTTATCGGACCGCTTTCCGAATGCAGGGCGAGCACCTTGTTTAAGCCAGCGATGATTTTCATGCCATTAAGTAATGTCACGTCATCGACATTTTCAAATTCTTTATTGCCTGTTGTGGACAGAAATGCTTTAAAGCCAATAACTCCCTCTTCAGCAAGTTCAGCTAAATCCGCTTCATTCCCTGGAACCAAGCCGCCCCACAGCGCAAAGTCTGTATAGGATTCAGCCTGCCCCCTGTCACTTTTCAGGTAAAGTGCTTCTTTATTGATCGTCGACGGAATGCCATTCAGCGGCATATCAAAAAATGTCGTCACACCGCCTGCTGCCATCATTTGTGAGCCTGTGCGGAAGCCTTCCCAGTAATCACGGCCTGGGTCACTAAAGTGAACATGTACATCTATCATGCCTGGAAACACATACTGACCAGATGCATCGATAATACGATTTGCTCCTGAAACGAACTCATCACCAATTGCGGTAATTTTTCCATTCTTTACGCCGATATTTGTTATCTGGACTTTATCTGGAAAAACAACCGTTCCATTTTTTATAAGCATATCAAACATAAGTCTCTCTCCTTTTTTTCAACATATTGAATTAATCATTTATCTTTCAAAAATGGTCCCTTTTTTGAACACAGAGTCTTTAAACGTATATTTCATCAGTAAGAAATAGGAAGCTCCGCCAACAATCACTCCGACAATCCAGCCTAAGTCTACTTCAATGAAGGCAGCGCCTGCACCAAGCAGCATCGCAATGAGGGCACATGGATTAAAGCCGGCAAATGGGCCATTTTCGTTATATATATCATCAACATTCACAGTTTGTTTTCTCAAAAGATAGTATTCTACGAGCAGGATAGCTACAATCGGACCTAAAAAGGCAGAGTAGATTAACACAAATGTATTCAAGCCAGCAGCAGAATCATCTTGAACAAGCACCCAAGGAAATGAGCAAAATGCCAGCAGACCTGTTATGACAACAGCAACCTTATACTTCAACTTTGTCAGCATTGTGATTACATATGTCGGTGGAATGATATTTGCAACCATGTTAACTGCGACTGCACCAATAACGATGAATGCCGAAACTGCTGCCGTAATGTACGGATTGTCAACAACAATCGCAAACGCCTTAACAGGGTTAGAAATGCCTGTTGCAGATGCAAGCATTGCGCCAATCGTAAGAACAAAGCCATACGCGATAAAAATCGGCGAGAAATATAAGATTCCCCGTTTTTTAGTGCTGATGCCTGCCTTCAGCTCACGAGAATAATCAGCTGCACTTAAAAAGATGGCTGCATAGTTTCCAAGGAATACCATAATAAAGGCGAAGAACGGCAGCCCCCATGTACCCTCAGAATGAACCCATCTCTCTGCGATGATTTCTCTGTGTGAAGCCATAAGCACATAGAATACATAAACTAAACCAAGCATAATTACAACCGAAGCTAGAATTTCGACCCATTTAATGGCATGGAAGCCGTACAGAGAAAGGATGATTTGCACTAGCTGAATCACCACAAAACAAATCACCGTATTATCGAAGGAACCGCCTGTTACTATCTTGGCAATCTCATTTAAGGCAGTGCCGCCAATCCAGCTTTGAAAACCAAACCAAATAATTGCTGGAATGCCTCGTAATAAGGCAGTAATAAAGCTTCCCTTTATTCCAAATGACATTCTAAGCTGCATTACGTAAGGTATGCCCGTCTTATAGCCGAGCCGATCATTCAAAGTGAAAAATAAAGAAATGATGCCAATCGCAATAATCGCAGCCACGAATGTTTGCACAAGGTTTAATGTTGCTGCTCCTGCAACAATCAAGCTTGCTCCTAAGGTCATATTCCCTAAATTGACGCCATCACCAATCCACATAAACATATAGGAAAGCGAACCAACTGTCCTCGCTCCACTTGATTTCGGCATTAATGATTCATCGACTTCGCCCCCATTTGGGACCTTTACCTCTGCTAATGATTGACTTGCTAAGTTTGTAGACATGGACATCCAACTCCTTTTTATCAAATATTAAAGCTGAAAATTAAGAGTATTAAGAAAATTTAAGATACAGCTTGCCAGCTATTGCAGTTGACCAATTCTCCTCCTATTTATTTAACAAATCATTTTCTATCAAGAAATCATTTTAATTGTTAGGTGTAGTAACAATTAATGTTAAAAAACCTAACATCAATTAATATGTGTTAATAATATATAAGTTGTTTTTGAAAAGCATTGGAGAAAATGTTAATTTTGCAGAGATATTCTGGATTATTTGCACATTTTATGGAAAAAACTCCGAAAAGTAAACAGTTAGTTAACAAAGACCAAAAGTACTATCCTAATGTTCTTTTTGCCAAGTTATAGATTCGGCTTTAAGAAACTTGTTAACTAAAAAATACTGGATTAGGAGGAGGGCACACTACTTTAACTGCTGCTAGAGATGGCATATTTAATATTGAAAAATTCACTAGATTTGCTTTATACATAACAAAACACAAAAAAGAAGCTTGCCTAATGCAAGCTTCCTTTCTTCACTCTCTAGCTTCCAACTCATCCTCTGTCAGCCACTTATGATCTGTTACTTTTTTTCCGCCATTTGTCGGTGTATAGTCGACTATGTAAACTGTTGTTTCCTTTGCGGCATCGATTACTGCTTCTGCACCTTTCATGCCTTCCATATGATCTGCTTCTAATGTTACTTCCGTTCCTGGGGCAAGCTTCTCATCGCCTGCGTTCTTGATTTCCTCCTGAACAACCCATTTATGATTATTCACCTTTTCGCCTCCGTCAACAGGCGTATAGGAAACCTCATATGCAGTCGTATCATAGGCACTCAGCACAGTTCCTTCTGCTCCATCCATGCCTTCCATATGGTCTGCAAGAATGGTGACCTGACTGCCCTCGATGTATTTCGGATTAGCAGCAAGCTCTAGACCCTCAGGAATTTCGCTTGTTCCTGTATGCATGTGACTCTCACTAGCCGAATCCTCTGTTTCTTTATCATCAGTTGAAGAGCAGCCACCCATTATTAGGGCAGCTGATAATATAGGTAAACTAAGCAGCTTCCACTTCATATGTATATGTCCTCCTTTATGTATTAGTAATATTGTTATCACTAATGGAGGCTTTTTAAACATGAAGCTTTGTTACAGTAGCTGTTTTGCCATCACTATTGCCATTACCCACATCACAAGAGCTGAGGCTTTGTTAAGCAGTACAAGCAAATTTCCCGTTTTATCTACTTTGCCAAGCATTCTTCCTGTTATCGCAAGACCAATAAACCAAAGCCACGATACAATGATACAAGCGAGGGCAAAAAGCTGCTTTTCTGTCCCACTGTACAGAAGAGAGCTTGTGCCGATTACTCCAACAGTGTCCATAATGGCATGGGGATTCAACAGGGAAACAGACATGGCAAAGCCGATTTGTTTCCCTGTGGTGAGCGTTTCGCCGCCCTCTGGATTTGGCTTGCTTTTCCATGTCACATAGCCCATATATACAAGAAAACAAGCACCTGCGATAAGAAGCAGGGTTTTTAGCCACACAACATGAAATAAAAACAAGGATACTCCTAATACTGAAAGGAGTATCAGCAATGTATCACATATACTTGCTGTCACAACGGCAGGCAAGCTGTTGCGAAACTTCGCATGCCCTGCACCTTGATTAAAAATAAATATATTCTGCACACCTAAAGGCAAAATAAGCCCAAGTGCTAATAAAAAACCATGAATTATTGCTTCAATCATCTGTATTTCTGCTCCTTTAATCTCTTAATAAACATCAGTTTACGGCAACTCTCTCCCTTTGTCTCCAACCAATTGGATGGTAATCTACCCAACCATTTTATATAATGAAGAAAAAACAGGAGACGGACGGATATGACTTCAGAAAATCATTGGCAGCCAAGCAAGCACATTGCGGTACCTCTTTATCAGCAAATTTATGAATATATTCGAGAACAGATTATTTCAGGCACTTGGCCTGTCGGCTACAAGCTTCCCTCCCAACGTGAATTAGCAGAAACACTTGCCGTTAACCGAAGTACTGTTGTGTATGCGCTAGAAGAACTTAAGGCAGATGGATGGATTGAATCCACTATTGGGCGTGGAACAGTTGTAGGCAAAAGCACATGGAATTCCCTTGCGGCAAACAAGCCGGCTGATTGGAAAAGCTATGTCCAATCAGGGACACATCTTCCGAATATCCAAATGATTCAGGAGATAAACAAGGCTGAATTCTCTGCTAAGGTGATTAGACTCGGTACAGGGGAGCTGTCGCCAAGTCTCCTGCCAACACATATAATCCAGCAAGCCTTCCAGGAAACCGCCACATTGTCATTAAGCTATCCAGAAGGAAAGGGAAGCTTTGAATTAAGAAAGGCTATCAGCCATTATTTGCAAAAAAAAGGGATTGCTGCATCCCCGAATTCGATTATGATTGTTTCTGGTGCTATTCAAGCATTACAGCTTATTTCCATCGGCCTTCTCGATCAAAATTCTGCCATATTAAATGAATCACCATCCTATTTAAATTCCATCATGGTTTTTCAATCGGCCGGCATTCAAATGATCCCGATTCCTATAAACAATGGCGGGCTTTCATACCCGGCAATCAGCAGGGCGAAAAGGCAGTATAGCACGTCCTTGCTGTATACAATTCCAACCTTTCATAATCCAACAGGCTCTGTGCTTTCAGAAGCAAAACGGAAGGAGCTGCTTGAGGCATGCTCAAAGGAAAGAATTCCAATTCTAGAAGACGATGTATATGGAGATTTATGGCTTGATGAACCACCTCCGCCTCCACTTAAGGCGCTCGATAAACACGGAAATGTCTTGTATGTGGGCAGCATGTCCAAGGTGTTAGGCCCTGGCCTCCGCATCGGCTATATTGCCGCACCAGAGCCTGTCATTGATAGGCTCGCAGATATAAAAATGCAGACAGATTACGGCTCAAGCACACTCTCCCAGTTCGCTGTCGCTAAGCTGCTGGCAAATGGTCAGTACGAAGTGCATATTGAAAAGATGCGACTTGAGCTGCGGAAAAGGCGAGATTTTGTGTTAACACTTCTCTCCCAGTATTTTGCTGATCTTGCTGTTTGGGAAAAGCCGGCAGGCGGTTTTTATATTTGGCTAACACTAAACAAGGAAATTCCGCTGCAGCTATTGTTTAAAAGAGCACTTCAGCAGGGCATCCTTATTAATCCCGGCTCTCTTTACGGAAACTATTACCGTCATATTCGCTTGTCCTATTCTTATGCTTCCTATGAGGAGCTGGAAAAGGGGCTTATTGCACTTGCTGCATTAATAGGAGAATTTTAATCATAAAAAAAAGGCAATGTCATCTGCTGACACTGCCTTTTTCCATTATATCAATTCGCTTATACATCGTAATCATTTCCTTCACAAGCTCATAGGTTGTCTCAGCACTCATCAGCTGGTCTTCTGCATGCATAAAGAGGAGGGAAAACGGCAGGCTTTCACCGTTTGCTTCCCTTTGAATTAATGTGCTATGTGTCTTGTGGCTGATAAGGAAAAAGTTTTGCGATTCATTCAGTTTTTGTTCTGCCAGCTCGTATTCTCCCTTTTTCGCTGCATAGAGTGCCTCCATGACAAGGCTTTTTGCCATTCCAGCATTGCTGATGATTGTAAAGCCTGTCATCTCCATTGCATTCTCTGCCATTTCTATATCACGTCCTTATCAAGAATTAAAGTTAACGCCACCATTGGAGATTTCTGCTTGCTCTTGCTCCTTTTCGTTCTTCACTGCGATTTTGTCAACAGACTTGAAGAACGGATAATAGAGGAGAATGGAAATTCCAATTTGTACAACGTTCAACAAAGCGCCTTTCCAGCCACTGACTAGAAAGCCGGCGATAATTGGTGGTGTCGTCCATGGAATATTCGTTCCATTTGTTAACGGTACAAGCCCTGATGACATCGCAAAATAGGCAACAGTCGCCAAAATCAGCGGGTTTAAAATAAACGGAATCATCATAATTGGATTTAGCACGATTGGAATTCCGAAAATAAGCGGTTCATTTATTCCGAAGATTCCAGGACCGATCGCAAGCTTGCCTAATGTTTTATATTGCTTTGACTTTGCAAAGAATACCAGGATAATAGCAAGTCCTAATGTTCCTCCAAAGCCGCCGACCTTCATGAAGTTTGCGTAAAATTGGAAGTTGATGATATGCGGGATTGCTTCTCCTGCACTGAATGCTGCTGCATTATCTGCTGTCAGTGCAAGCCAGATTGGCTTCATAATACCGCTGACAACATTTGAGCCGTGGATACCAAAGCTCCAAAGTACGCCTTCAAATATGGTAACGATTAATGTTGCTGGTAATGTGTCTCCTAAATATAGCAATGGGACTTGAAGATAATGATAGATGAAAGCTTGAACTGTCCCAAATGGTGTTAGTGTAAAGAGGATGCGAACAAGATTAAAGACGATGATAACGAATAATGCTGGAATAAGAGCAGAGAAAGATCTTGCTACATTTTCCGGCACAGAGTCAGGCATTTTTATCTTCCAGCCTTTTTTATCAATATAACGGACAATTTCAACTGCGGCTATCGCTACAATCATCCCTAGGAATAATCCGCTTGCCCCAAGATTTGTAACCGGAATACCTAAACCGCCATCTTTAAGCTCAAGCATTGGAGTAAGAATAAGGAATGCGACCACAACAATGCTGATACAGGCAATGCCATCAAGCTTATATGTGCGGGAAAGGCTGCGCGCCATCGCAATGATAACATACACTGTCATGACGTTCATTGTTACATCATAAGGAACAGTAAAATAGGTCGCCCAGTCACTTCCTAATAAGGAGCTCATGAACTCGGCATAGCCACCAATCGGGATATTGCCAAGAAGTAAAAAGATTGAACCGATAATCAATAAGGACATTACACCAAAAAACCCGTCCTTGATTGCTGTAATATATCTGTTGCCATCAAGCTTCATTGCTATTGGACCCATCTTGCTTTCAAGGCTTTCAATAAATTTCTGCATGATCTCCCCTCGTTTCTCTGTTATTGATCTATCAGCTTCCTACAAGACCTAGTGCTTGATCTAGCACCTTTTCTCCGTCCATCATTCCGTAATGCTGGATATGGATTTCATCAAGAAGAATATTCTCCCCCTTAAGTCTTTCTGCTATCTCTTCCCTTCTGAACTTCACTTGCGGGCCGAGCAGCATGCAATCAACCTTTCTTGTCTCAAGAACATCGTCAATCTCTGTTGCGGATACTGCAAATATGTTAATGTCCAAGCCTTTTGCCAGGGCTGCTCTGCGCATTTTTGTCACAAGCAAGCTCGTGCTCATTCCCGCTGCACAAACGAGCATGACTGTTTTCACTTTAAGTCCCTCCTAATTGTTAGGATTTCTCTACATTTCCATTGTATAATGAAAGCGCTTAATTTATCATATCTGCATTTTCCGCTTAGGAGCGGAAATCTTTACATGAAATATAAAAAGGCTAATTGCTGTTAACAATTAGCTTCGTACTTTATCATATTGAAACAAGCGGATTACTTCCTGTTTCGACTTCGCCTTAATTACTTGCTGGATGACCTTTTTATCCTCAATGATGGAGATGAGCTGTTCATACATATCCTCTAAATCTCCCTTTGCGTCTTTACTTATATTCAATAAGCAGACGACTTGAACCATTTGATTTTCATTCCAGTTAATCGGTTTGGCTAATGTGCATACCGTCCAAAACGTTTCTGTTGTATCTGGTGAAGTCGGGTGGGGAATTGCGACGAGATTACCGAAGCTTGTCGCAGCAATCGCTTCCCGCTCTAGCACTAAATTTGCATACTCCTTTGAGACGAGTCCCTGTTCATATAGCATTTCACTCAAAAACTCAATAACAGCCGCTTTTGTGTCGAGCCTTTTGTGGATAAATACATGGGATTCGGCAAGATAGCTGTCTTTATTCTCTTTGTCAGCTGAGATAAGCTGTTTCTTAATTCCTTTAATATCCTCTGCTTCAAGGAAATTGCTGACAACCTGAACAGGTGCGATTATTCTTTCCGCAATTGGAATTGTACTGATTACTAAATCTATAGATGACAAATCATAGTCTGCCAGCCTATAGTAATTAATGCATTCGACAATTTCCAGCTCCCTGTTAAATAGCTCTTGCAATCTGTAGGATAATAACTTTGCACTGCCAACTCCTGATGCGCATACAAGGATGATCCGTTTCCGTCTTCTTGCCTTTCGCTTCATCCGCTCTAAAGCCACACCGATATGAAGAGCAATATAGCCGATTTCATCCTCCTCAATCTTGATAGACAGCCGCTCCTCCAGACATTTGCTTGCAATAATTGCCCCTTCAAAGGCACTTGGGTATTTCAGCTTGATTTCGTTCACCAATGGGTTGCGAATATTCATTTCATAGCGCAAGCGGTTAAGCGCTGGCCTGATATGAAGAGCAAGGGCATGAGAAAACTCCTTATCGTCCGTAAAATCCCAAGCAAGCTCCGCCTTTAATCTTGCGAGCATACAGACAATTATTTCCCTCGTCTCATCGAATTCCCTGTATTCTGTCAGTGCATTTTCATGTAAAAGCTTTGTCCCCATCAAATGAATAATAATATAATCCAGCTCTGCACTAGGAAACGAAAATCCTGCCAATGCTTCCACCTCTGCGATTATTTCGCCTGCTACCTTTTTTTCAAATGGATGCTCCTCGCCAATCGGGTGCTCGAGATTTTCCATGGCAAACCCTTTTTCCATTCGTCTGCAGGCAATGACAATATGGTTTGTCAGATTCCCTAAGGCTACATCAGAGATTTCGATATTGTGGACATTCACTTTGCTGATAATAATTTTTTTAATTTGTTCTGCAAAATTATCGTCTGGCTGCCATGAACTCGTCATTTGAGGAGGGAGCTCCTCCTCTAAAAGCCGATAGTTGGAAAAGCATAATCGCTTTCTGTATTCACTGCCTGCCACATATACACCATAATGGGGCTTGACGACAAGTGACAGCTTATATTTCCCGAGCATTTCCCTGACAAAACGAAGGTCCTTTTGAATGGTTGATTTAGAAACATACATTTCTCCCTCAAACTGCTCAAGCTTAACATACCCCTCCTGTAATAAAAGCCGCTTTAACAAAAAGTAGACTCTTCCCTTTTGCTCAGAAAAATCATATCCGACTTGAGGGGAAGCCTTCTGAACTGGATCGATTTCCTGCTGAAAAACGTTAGCATCCAGCACTTGAAGGCAATATCCCTTCCCCTTCATTGGGTTGATACAGATTCCCAGGTTCTCACAGTCCTCCTGGATGGTTTTTAATTCCTTCCGAATCGTCCTGTCGCTCACGCTCAGCTCCTTTGCAATCCATTCAGCAGTCAACGGTTCTGTATGCTTGCTCAGCAGCAGTAGAATCTCCCTTTGTCGACCAGACAGCATGCCAATCCTCCCCTCTCTTCTGTTTTCTCCTATTATAGCAGAAACCGCTTTCTTATTTTGACAAAAAAATAACAGCAGCCATTAAAATTGGACTGCTGCTCTTATCTTATTTATTCTGTATATTCATACAGTGCCGCACTTTCCACGTAATTGATAAATCTTCTGAGCTCTTTTACCTCTTCTCTGTTAATTTCGCCGCTTTCATACATACTCTGAATTTCTGATCTTTCCACATCAAGCACCTTTATACGAAGCTCTTCTTTCTGTTCCTCTTGTTTCTCGTCGTACTTAACGGCAGAGGTACTCAGCCTTTCTATTATCATCTTGTAATCGAGGATAACCGCTTGAATTGGACCTCGAAGCTCCTCCACTTCAATAGCATAGTTCTCAAGGAATTCAATTGCTGCCTTCATTGCCTGGATTTGTACATCCTTGCCTTTGCCTATTTTGGCAATAACCAATTCCTTTTCCTTGCGGGAAAACTTCCGCAGCTTTCTCCACCTTCTGAACATTTTGCCGACAAGATAAAGCGTTCCTGACTGGAGGCTGCCTGCTAATGCTTCTTCCCTGTATTCTAGAGATTGCTCAAATGTATGAAACAGTTTGTCGTCTATTTTATTTTCATCCATTAAGCCTTGTATATAGCGCCTTTCAGCCTTTACTGCTTTTATGCGGATTTCTGTTCTCACATCCATTTCCACATCGAGTGCCTTCATCTTTCCGTTCTGTGCTTTGCCTAGATCGTGAATTCTGCGTCGATATTCTCCAATAAGCTCGTAGGCAGCTGTTTTATTTTCATCCTGCATTTGCTGCCTGATTTGATCAACCGCCTTATATAGCAGCCTCTGCTTAAATGGAGCCAAATCTCTGTCTCCCTCTGCATTCTCCGCTTCCTCACCCTTGCTTAACATCGGCAGAAAAACGGTTGCCACAATTAAGGTGAACAAAATAACACCTGCTGCTAAAAACAGGAGCAGCGACCTAGCCGGAAATGCGTCGCCACTGTCTAAAAAGTAAGGGATAGACAATATCCCCGCCATTGTCACAGCACCGCGCACACCTGTTAACGACACAAACAAGGCATTTTTTAAATTTGGTTTAGCTCCGCCAGGCAAATACCGATATTCGAAATGAGCAAACACATAGGACCACACGAAGCGGATTCCGAGGATAATAACACCAATTGCAAGCACATAACCAATCACAAGCCAGTTACCGATGCTCGGATCTGAGACTGTATCTCTCATTGATGATGGGATATTCAACCCTAACAGTAGGAACACAACCCCATTTAATATAAAAAGAATAAGGGACCAAATATTTTCTGTCAGCACCTGTTCCTCTGCACTTGCAAATTCTCGTCTTTCTCTAACTAGTGAATGAACAATTCCGCCCACAACAACAGCGATTACCCCTGAAGCATGAAGCAGGTCCTCTGTCACAATGAAAATAATGAAGGGAGTAATAATATGTAGTAAGGTGTGGAACGTAACATCATTGATACCTTGTTTGCGAAGAATAAACCTCGCCCAAGTTATCAGCAATGCCAATACCGCCCCAAGCAATGCTCCCAATATAAACTTGTACACAAAATCAAGAGATGCCTCTGATAATGAAAAATATCCTGTCACTACTGCAGCAACAGCATAGTTAAAAGCAACTAAGCCAGAAGCATCATTGATGAGTGACTCCCCTCTGACAAGATGAAGCACACCTGCAGGAATATGGATGCGTTTTGCAATCCCGTTAACAGCAACAGGATCTGTCGGTGACAGAATCGCAGCCAGCGCGAAAGCCGCTGCCAGCGGCACAGCTGGAATCATCCAGTTGATGAAATAACCGCCGCCAATTGCCGTCAAAATAACGAGAACAATTGCGTTTCCGAATATCGGCGCCCTCATCTTCCATAGCTCCTCTCGTGGAAAGTAGCGTCCGTCATTATACAAAAGCGGTGCTACGAATAATAGAAGGAACCATTCTGTATCAATCTCAAAGGAGATGTCTTCAAAAACGAAGGCTAACAGCATCCCAAAAGCAATTTGCGTCAATGCCGTTGGAATGGAGGGTATGTAATGACTAATAATATTTGATATTAACAAGGATAATAACAGCAAAATAATCGTGATCAGTAAATCCATGGCATTCTCCCTTAAAAATGAAATTTGGCATAGTTTTTGTCATGTATGTCACTTTTATGTTAGCACAACAAACTAATATGAAATGAATAATCAGCTTACATGAGGAAATCACTTACAATAAGTGGTATAATTATCATAAAATTACAGAATACTCATACTTTTAATCAAAGGAGGTGAATAGAATGTATTCTACCATTTTCATAACGGTGATTAGCCTTTATATATTGCTTTCTATTGTAATCCTTCCATTGCAATACCGCTTTTTAGTTGCATTGAAGCAAGAAGAAGCCAAATTCAAAGCAAAAGGCAAAACACAGGGAGATATGTATGACGAAATGAATGCAGGAGAACAAGCGCTGCACAACAATATCCAAGGAAGTGCGTTGTTTTTCCTTGCTAATATAATGGCATCCATCGTTTATAAGCTAAAGCACCCAAAGACAAGTGTATAATAACAACTTGAGCAGCCCTAAGCGGCTGCTTTTTACTTTACACAAGGGGTCTTTAATGGAGACTTTCTCCTCTCGCTTTCACCTGATTGTTTTTTTGCCCGTATATGTTTATAGCCATTTAATGTACAACTCAAAACACATTCCCCCAAAAATTCTTCCATTAACTTATTACCGTGGTAACCCATTTCCTTTATCGTCAGCATATTGATTTCAGAAGAGGTGATAAAATCCTCCATTCACAAGAAAAACTTACATATATTAACATACATAAATACTCATTTATGTTAATATACATTTATGGATAAAAATGTAAACCTTATGTTTTACGATAAATGAGGAGCGAATAATGAATATAAAATGGTTAAATGTTATTTCCCTACTACTATTCTTAGCAGCAATTATGTACAAACTCATCGACCATCAAGCGTTTAGTATGGCGGGGGTCTTGATTGCAGCAGTATTTATTTGTATGAATCTTGTGGCGCTAATGAGGAAGAATCCAACATAAAAAAGGAAGGAAGACACATAGGTTCTTCCTTCCTTTTTTATGTCGGAGAGTTTTCTGCTAATTTTTGGTGATATGCTTTA
>Ga0209463_1000803_pt1 | contig 21472 bp, 23 predicted proteins | sample AgamicMgSfrz_FD_187169 | JGI IMG/M metagenome (GOLD analysis project Ga0209463, IMG submission 187169) | Agave microbial communities from Guanajuato, Mexico - Mg.Sf.rz (SPAdes) (version 2) | ecosystem: Host-associated > Plants > Phyllosphere > Phylloplane/Leaf | place: Guanajuato, Mexico... | reverse complement strand
GCCTAAGAACCTATATGGTCTGTCTTAGGAGGGGTGATGGCACACCCTCATCTTGAAGGCTGTTCAAAACAGAAATGGACTGCGAATGCTTAGTCATTCAAGAATCCCATCCGTTACACCGTAAGGTGTAGGACTTGCGGCTTTAGCCGTGGGAGTGTCAAAGGAAAAAGTCCAATAACTGTCATAATTTCTGTGAAATTTTAATAAATTAGTATGTGATAATTTAACTATAGGATTATTCAAATGTAATGGAGGTAAATAAATAGTTGGGTATGAAATTTTGTATCCAATTGTTAATTTTAGTTATACGTGTTTAGCCTTCACTTACATCCATGCTCTTAATATAGTAAGAAATTCAATAGGAGGGGACTAGTAGTATGAATAAAAAAATTCTAGGACAGTTTAGAAAAATGGCAACAAATAAAAAAGGATTAAGTGCTGCTGCAGTAGCAGTGGGAATTATGAGTACAACTCTTATTCCTCAAAATGCCTATGCACATGGGTTTGTTGAAAAGCCAGGTAGCCGTGCAGCTTTATGCAGTCAAAATTATGGGGCGCTGAATTCAAATTGTGGAAATATAATGTATGAACCGCAAAGTTTAGAAGCTCCTAAAGGATTCCCACAAGGTGGACCAGCAGATGGGAAAATTGCTTCAGCAGGAGGCCTGTTTGGTGGGATTCTTGATCAACAAACAGCTAATCGATGGTTTAAGAATACAATTAAGGGTGGAGAAAATACCTTCACTTGGAAATACACAGCTCCTCATTCAACAAGTCAATGGCACTATTACATCACGAAAAAGGGATGGGATCCAAATAAACCTTTAGCAAGAGCAGACTTTGAGTTAATTGGTACTGTAAAACACGATGGTTCTAAAGCATCTAATAATTTATCACATAAAATCAATGTACCAACTGATCGTAGTGGGTACCATGTTATTTTAGCTGTTTGGGATGTAGCTGATACTGTAAACGCTTTCTATAATGTGATTGATGTGAATCTAATAAATGATGAAAAAACAGATAAAGAGGCACCAACCAAGCCATCTGAACTACAAGTAATAAAAGCTACTTCAAATAGTGTGGAATTTAATTGGAAACCTGCAACAGACAATGAAGGGGTGAAAGAATATCAAGTGCTACGTAATGGGGAATTAATTAATACTGTAGTCGGTACAAGTGTAATTGATAAAAAATTAAATCCAAACACAGAATATACGTATACAGTAAGAGCAGTAGATGCTGCAGGAAATATATCTGAGAAAAGTGAAGTATTAGTTATTAAAACAACAGAGGAAAAACCAGATACAGAAGCACCAACTCAGCCTAAAGGATTACACAGTATGGGAACCACTACGAGTAGTATTGATTTAATGTGGAGTCCATCGGAGGATAATGTAGATGTGAGCCATTATATTGTATACAGAGAAGTTGGAGGGGCCATGAAAGAAATAGGTACCGCTAATACAACTTCATTTATGGATAAAGATTTGCAAGCGAATACAGTATATAAGTATGTAGTATCTGCTGTCGATACATCTGATAATGAATCAATGAAAAGTGATGCCATCACAGTTACAACAAAAGGACAAGAAAACTCTTATGAACAATGGGATGCGCGTAAAGCGTATAAAGCAGGAGATAGAGTAGTTCATGAGGATAAGGTGTATGAGGCAGTTCAGAGTTATCAAGGGAATGGGGATCCAAATTGGATTTTTGCATTGTCATTATGGAAAGAAGTAAACTAATAATGGCAATAGTGAATCCCTTTAGTATTTAAACAATGGGCCAATTATAAGAGAGGGTATTCCTATTTTTTAACTCTTAATATTGTTTGAATATCAATTTCTGCATTTTCAATACCTATTAATAGAGAACGAAACCTAATAATAAAACTATTATTCAAAGTACCTAATACAAATAAAAAGATTAGGTACTTTGAATAAATATTTGATAGATAATAAAAACAATAAGATATGAAGTAACCTTATTATTTAATTTGCTAATGTAATTGGCGCTGTGTACATTGTATCAGTGTGTCCATCTGCATGTGTTACTTCAATTTTCATGCGATATGTTCCTGGTTCAGAAATTGCTCCATTATTGCCAGTCTCAGCATCAAAATCTTCATATACATTTGTTCCAGCTGGTAATAATGAACCATAGTGAAAATCAGCGTCATAATAATCCCAACCAGTATCATAGTGTTTTTCAAAAGATGCTGTGTAATGTACATCATATGGATTATCATTTGTTGCTCGTAGAATGATATTTTGTCCCAGTCTGTATTTCGTATCTGAAAGTTGAATTGTGAAATTATTTAATGTTTCTTTAGGACCGCAAATGTAACGACAATATTCGCTCGCCCCATCAGCATGAATTTTAGGTGTTTCCACATTCATTGCTGCTAAACCGCCAAGAGCCAGTGTTCCCGCTAATAATATTTTACTAAATGTTTTCATTTAAAATTCCCCCTGAGTATGTTTTTAATTCATTCAACAGATGTCACATCAAGTAGTTTTATAACATTAAGCAAATTGAATGCTCTTTTTTCTTGAGTACATTTGCTACCAACCTTCCATCTTGTAGTAATTCAATCTGTACATAAAATTTCATGGTTTTAAATCCTATATATGTATCTTAATGTACATTGAATAGATCCTTTAATACTTCGATGATACGTTTGGTTTTTTTACTTGTATCACCTCCTTGTTACCATTTGTTGGTAAAATGATAATTTCATTATACATAAAATTGGAATCTACTAACAAGAGCCAATAACTTTGATCTATCCATTATCGCGAAATAAAGGAATTAAATAAAATGTTTTATACAAATGTTGCAGATGCTCAGTTTGTATAGTTTTTCTTATTACGGGGTTCTTTTTGGTCTATATAATTTTAGTTATTTGAAAAGTTTAAGCATTTGATAATTCATGTAATACCTTAATGCTATTAAATATTTCATCATGTTGATAGTAAATTCTATTTTATTTACTATCAACAATTCTTTTGCATACATACTCAACGAAATCTATTTTTAGAGGTATTCCGAAAATAGAACAGAGGTTATTAATATATGCACGAAACTATTTAATTATATATATATAACAGTTATTGTATTTTATGTTAATATTAATATGATAGGAAAGGCATTATATAAGGCGAATGAAATAATTTGTAATAATAAATTATAGGAATAAGAGGATTATAGTATGAAACTAACAAAAATGCTTTTAATAGGAGTTACACTTGCTACGACGACGTTAACATCGTTAGCAAATGTACAGGCAGATACAGCATTTAAAGATGTTCCTGCAAATCATTGGTCTTATGATGCAATTATGCATCTAAAAGATAAAAAAATGATAGCTGGCTATGGAAATGGAATGTTTGGATTAGGCGATAATATTACGCGAGGACAAGTAGCTCGTCTGCTATATGTGTATCTACAGCCATTACTTGTAGGGGATAGGTTTGAAGATCAATTTAAAGATGTAAAAGGTACTATGTTTGAAAAAGAAATTTATGCTGTTGTCAGTTCTGGTCTTATGAATGGATATGGGGATAATGAATTTGGACCAAATGATATTTTAACTCGTGAACAATTAGCGGCAATTTTACAAAAAACATTTAATTTAAAGCAACAATCTATTACTACTTTTAATGATGTGGAAAAAAATTATTGGGCTACTGAGGCGATTAGTGCCCTGCAAGAGAACAAAATTGTTATGGGCACAGGTAACAATTTATTTGAGCCTAAAAAAGTAGTAACTCGTGAGCAGTATGCACAGTTTTTATATAGTGCAATGCGTAAGTTAGAGAAGCCGGGACAACCTGAAGTAATGCCGTTAGGGATACCGAGATCCATGGTGACAGATGATTTCACTTTTGATAAATCGTTGGTTGATATTGTTCCTGTGTATAGTAAATCTATATCTAAAGAGGCGCAGAATCTCATTAAAGAGATAAATGAGAAATATAATCTAGATATAAAGTATTGGGAGACAAGTGCTGTACTACATTTAGCTTCATCTAAAATGTTAAAAGAAAATAAAGATTGGTATGGACCATTGAGTATAGATGAAAAGGGCGGTAATAATTTTACTATTAGCTTCGAAAATTATAACCCATCTATTGAGTTGACGAAAAGATGGGTTACTATGATATACCCTGATTTGAATCTAGACAAAGAGATTGATCGATTGGTCAAAAATGTAAATGTGGAATATGCATTTGATAAAGGCCGACATAAAATAAAAATGGGACAAACGGCTAATTATAAGGGCTGGTACATTTATATTGGTGAATAATTAACCTTTTACAAGGATTTAAACTGATAGAAGGAGTTATTATTGCGATTAAAGAAGCAAGTAATTGGATAGAAACAAACATTCACTCTATGTAGTGTAGATTTTTAATAGAGTATATAAGATAATGTTTAGTTATTCCATATAGTACTGTTGGGAATCAGTATTGTATGAAAAATGTAACGTTTAGGAGCTAATTTGAGTAGGAAAAATAGAAACGATGAAGTTTATAAAAGAAAATAGAGAAGAGCATTTTCGTGAATTAATTGCTAATAACTAGCAGGAAATTGCAAAAAGAAGAGTTAATCAAAAATTAACTCTTCTTTTTATTTAAAATTAAAATTAATTTCTATACCCGTTATACCACAGTTTATTAATTAGATTGTGCATAAGATCAATTTTTACTATAAAAGAGATTTAAATGGGGATAAATTAGCATTCGTAAACCAAATTTCACAGAAAAATAGCTCTTCTTATAAAAGGTGTTTCTAATAATTATTTTGGGATTATACATTTAAAATTAGGTAATAAACTAATTGGGAGAAGTAAAAGTGATAAAGCGCATTTTATTCGTTTGTATTATTTTGGTTCTGGATAATGATTGTAGTATGAGGGTCTAATAAATTTTTAATAGACATTTGTTAATTTAGCATCTCTAAATGGAGAAGTGTAAAAGAGACTTAATTACATTAAAAGAGGCATACATATTATTAGGGTTAACTAAAAAACGAAATATAAAGGATATCTTAGGTTAGGAAAATTTAAAAGCCTTGTCATTATAGACAGGGCTTTCAAAAAAGGGACACAATTGACAACTGAAGGTGACTCTATATTACCATTTTTGGTATTTTAATTCCAGGTATCCATGTTGAGAAATAAAATGATTATTTTGTAGAGTGTGAGATAGGAGATACTGCTTATCAATTTTTCAGGACAGGAAGGCAAAAGCAGAATTTTTTATTTGCTTTAACCAAAGGGTAGGGGAAGTACTTTTGCTTAGTAAATCGTGTTAATCATAGATCAATGTTATGTAAAAAAACTATTTTCAGGATAGGTGTCCTTTGTGTTTTAAGAAGAGAAAATATTTTCTCAACAGGACAAATCGTAATCATCTATAAGTACTGTTTATAAGGATAATAGGAAAAACAGAAATTAATAATAAAGGAGAATGCGAAATGAAAACAGTAGTAACTGATAAAGATCTAGCTGAAATCCGCGAAGAAGACGTAGATGTTTTAAAAGTAATGGCACATCCGGTTCGATTACAAATTGTAAGTGAATTAATGCATCATAAAATGTGTAATGTTACGCAGTTAACGGAAATATTAAAACTCCCACAATCTACTGTTTCACAGCATTTATCAAAATTAAGGGGAACCGTACTTCGTGCTGAAAGAAAGGGATTAGAGATGCATTATTTTATAGATAATGCTAAAGCTCGTCAGATTGTAGGAATTTTAGGTTTTTAGGTTAATAATATGTGAAACGTTTCTTGTATGTTTAACAAATTGTACACATTTAAAAACATAAAGCTAAGAAAGCAAGATGTCTAGAATATTTAATAAGGGATACACATGGAAAATTGCATACCATCTATTCCCGATAATTAAATAGAAATGTAACTATAATGATTACATTGAATAGATATTGAAAACATCTATTCTCATAGGATAACAATGGAGGTGAAGGTAGGTTACCTGATAGCTAGCTGTGTTAATCACAATGGCGTAAATGTCCAAGGTGTTGGAGAAGATAAGATGTTTGGTATCTTCTATTATGCGAATACAGATGAATTAAATATGATTTCTGACTTTAAAGAATTAAAAGAGGGTTGTATTCGTGTAGCAATAAACTTATATGGTAAAAATTCATCTGAAGTACAAGCTGTCCAACAAGCTTTTAAAGCAGCTTATATTTAATTTCTATATAGAGTAAAGTGTCAGCTTTTATATACTGTTACGTATAAAAAACGTTTTGGATTATAAGCAAGTACATGCTATTCATATGAGAAAAACTTGTTAGTTAGATAGATTTAAAAACCTTATAATCGAATTAATTAATATAATTCGATTATAAGGTTTTATTTTCAATATAATAATATTTACTGTGATTTTTTATCGAAGAATAAATTTAAATCTGTTTTGTCTGTGTCATCTGCTAAAGCATTGTGTATAATATCATTTAATAATTGCATTTTTTCTTTTTCAAAGAATGGGACACTAATATGATAAGGTGTTCCTGATTTTTCAATTCTTAATATTGTTTGAATGCCGCTACCTGCAATTCCAATACCTATTAATAGAAAAATTAATCCACCAATAAAACTATCACTCAAAGTACCTAATCCAAATAAGAAGATTAGAATTCCTAAAATAATTGGTTTGAAAAAATACTTGGTAGATAACATAGCTCCAGAAATATTTTTTAGAGGAATGTTTTGTTGGTCTTTACCAGCAGGAATAAATCCTAATAATGTGTTGGATAAATTGGTTTTTACAAACCTATTATCAACGTCTACCCTACCTTTTATCCAAAAGAATAATAGGCTAGTTGAAAATTCAAGTCCTTTCATCTTTTCATCTCCTGTTATAAATTGTTAATAATAAAATTGCGATATCCGTATATTAGCATGAAAAGTAAATAATGTATATAAATTTTTATAGATTGAAAAGATTAAGTAGGGATCAACCTTTTATGCTAGATATTTTGGAAAGAAATAAAGATTTAATTACTCAAAAAGCATATAGGGTTTCTAAAGAAGCAATTGCAAAGCTACAGGAAAATGAGGATTTTACTTCTACGCAGACTACGAAAATCGAGGAAGTTGCTAACTATTTGCTATATAAAAATGTTGATATTACTCCTTTAGCTCTTCAAAAGCTTTTATACTACGCGCAAGGATTTTGTAGGGAATGTGACCAATTCTGTGACCACTGGTGTTATAGAGTATGAAAGTAAACAAATAAAAACTGCATCAAGCGTTAATTTGACACGGTTTCTACAATTATGCCCCCTACTGACCTCGAACTAAAGACCTCCACCCTGTCAAGGTGGAGGTCTTTTAAATAATCTAGTCTTCTCTTTGTATTATAAACTCCCAAAACTTTTTTAATTCCTCACGTTTTTGAGGAGTCGCATTTTTTATATCTTTAAACCATTGATAGAGCTCAGGGTCTTGTATGTCTGTAACTTGTTTTATTTCAGTTGTACCGAGGAGGTAATCAATTGATACTTCAAAGAAAGTGGATAATTTTATCAATGTATTATAGTCAGGTTCTCGTTTGCCTTGTTCATACATTGCATACGTAGTTCGAGCAATTCCTAGTTGTTTTGCCATGTCTTCTTGACGCAATTTGCGTTCTTTTCGAAGCATGTGTAGCTTTGTGCCAAACATATGCTACCTCCTTTTAAAGGTTTTCTAAATCAATTATAACGTCACAATATGTAACATTTAATTAAGTACACGAAATGTGTAAAAAATATTGTTTTTTAACTATTTTCCATATAATATGATAAATATATACACGATTTGTGACAATTAAGGGAGGGGGAATAATGAGATTGTGGTTACTGGAAAAACGTAAACATAAAGAGAAAACGCAAGATTATATTGCATGTAAGGCAAGAATATCTAGAAGTATGTATGCAATGATTGAAAGTGGTGAAAGAAATCCAAGTGTTCCTGTCGCAAAGAATATAGCTAAGGTACTAAATTTTGATTGGACTTTTTTTTTGAAGATTAATGTCACGTTTTGTGTAATTTGAAACATGATAAGTTATGTTTCTATATTGTTTTCCTATAATGAAATAATTTATTAGTTATTTTTAAGAAAATATTAGATAAGGGAAGTGTTTAAATATGAATATGAAAACATTTGAAATGCGTGAAATACGTTTGGCAGAACTACTAGGTGCAAAGGTACTATGGGAATTTATAAGTGCTGTAACTGAGGAAATCGAAAAGCAAGAATTAGAATCTACTCCAGGTTTATTAGAGGATCTATTCATACATGTGAAAGAGACTATTCAAATCCAAAATATGAATCAGCGTATAACAAAAGCCCCTGTAAAAACAGAGGCTGATGGTATAGATAAAGATACATTATTTATGGAATCGTATGTAGAATTAATCAATCATAAGTTTCTTATTTCTGAGCTAGCTGTAGAGCTTTCATCTGTTCTAAAAGAATTAAATTGTTTTGTTCAATCATCTTTGCCACAGCTTCAAATTGAGCTTGATTCTCAAGAACCTCAATCTGCTTCTCTTTAGGGAGTGATTGAAGTATTTCTTTAATTTCTTTACACTCGTATATGTTATTCTCCGAGTCTTCGATTAATTTATTGCGACGATTGGTGTATTCAAGTGCACCTAAAGTCGCTAATGCGCGAGGATATAATCCTATAATTTCCATGAATTCCTCTCCTTTCCTCTACAATAATTCGATAGGGGGAAGGAGATTCCTTTAGTGATTTGGTAGAGTTTTTATATAGTTATATAATATGTTATTTATTAGTGGGAATATTATTTAGCTGGAATACAATAGAATTAGACTTAAAAGAGCTTCAAAAAAGGATGAGAAGAAAGGGGAATCCAGTAAGTCTGACTCCTTTCCCTTAAATAATCTACTTATGGAACGGTTGTTTACTTGTAAAGTGAATTTTAAATCAGATTCCTTGAGGGAGATTTGATTGACGGAGGGAATGGATAGATAAACAAAATTAAAGAGAATTGTAATGGAAAGAACTATAGGAAATATTAAGGAGTTATTAGATAATATGTTTTTTAGTATTTAAGAAGGGCCCGTGTATAAATTATTAAATATCGAAATAAACGATTAGTCATTAACTAGACAGAAGGACACTAGTTATTTGTATAAATGGAATACCGGAGAGTAGGAAATTAATATAAGTAGAGGGTGCAATCCTCAGTATTTCTTGAATGTTAATAAGCGTTAAACTTTATATTGCAATACTTACAGGTGATGCACCAACTGTTACTACTGTATTTACGGTATAGTCAACGGAGTTAAGGATAGTAACCGTGTTTTGTTCTGGTTGAGCAATATAGATAAATTCTCCATCAGGTGTAAACGCAGCGCTTTTTGGGTCGTTTATGGAAATAGTTCCTGTGGATTGGTGTTGTGCTGTATCAATAATATTGATTTCATCTATAGTTTCTTCTCCTAGCAAAGCTACAGGTTGATTAGGTGAAAGAGCAAGGAACGAGTAGTAATACGTTCCAGTAATAATACTGCCAATCTCTTGAAAAGTGGACAAGTCAATAACTGCAAGTAGGGTCCCAGACCCCGGAAGTTCTTCTGTAACATAAGCTAAGCCATCAAGCAAACTAATTTCTATGATGCTTGGATAATCCATTGAAGTAGGAAGATCTACTATAATTTCTCCTGTATTTAGATCAACCTTTACAATACTCCAAGTTGTATAATTTACGATGTAGGCGTATTGTCCATTCGGATCAATTGCTATACTTGAAAATCCAAATCCTCCAAGTGAGATGGTATTAGTAATGGTTTGAGTTAAGAGGTTAATAACAGTAATGCCCATTGAACCAGTTAAAAAATTTAGTATATACGCAAACTGATTATCCGGAGAAAACCCAATATCAATTGGATTGTTTATTGAGAAAGTAGAGATAATGGTAAGTGTTTCATTATTAATTGTAGAAACACGATTATCATTTGAGTGCAAAACTAAAGTGTATGTTTTGTTTGGGTTAACAGCAACTTTAATTGGCTGATATGGAAGATTGATTACATGCTGGACAGTCTTTGTTGCTGTATTAATTACTGAAAGAGTATTATCATCTCTATTTGCTGTAAAAGCATAAACCGGAGGATTTGGTGGCACTGGTAAAACAGAAAGGGTGCCATTTAAGATAAATGTATTTTTATCTTGTGGCGTAACTGTTAAACTCTTAAGTTTAAAGCTACTAAAATCAAAGCAGCAATTCGGATCAGTTGTATAATAAACAATCTGATTGATAGAGAATTTATGCCATTTAGAAAAAGCTGCATCTCCCTGTCCATATTGATTTTGAACAGGAGAAATACTAACAAGCATTGTAAGTACTCCATATATGCGAACACTGTGTACTGGATAGGAACTATCTGGTAGATCAGTTTGAAGAAGGCAAGGGTTCGGTGTTTGCAGCGTACATGGTTCAAATGCACATTTTAATCGGTTTGTATTCCAGGTGACAGCACCGGTATAATTCGTATCATTAATTATATATCCTTCAGGAGATGTAATTAAAACCTCAAAATCTACATATTGATTGCACGTACCTTGGCAAGGTAACATGGACCTCACTTCCTTTATCAGATATTATGTTCTAATCAATTTGGTATATAAAATTGATTACATACCGTATTAAGACAAAAATTTAAAAACCTATGCTTTTTAGTAAAATAATCATGTTTGAAAGGCATTTTCTATTTGATACAACATACAAATACATAGCACTGTTCTATATTATGTTCCATATTCTCTAATGCTTGGACATATTGTGGTTATTACTCTCAAGATAAAACCCGAACGAATAATGGTAAAACATTCTGATGAAAAATTAAAAAAAGCGGAAGCACGTATTGCGTTTTTAGAAGCGGAATTGGCATTCCTAAAAAAGTTAGACGAACTCGAAAGGAGGCGTTACAGAAGCAGCGTTAACACCACGAGATACATACAAACTGATTGAACAAACTATACGTCGATTCCAATTCCCACGTATGGTTGGTTACCTTTGTACAATAGTTGTATTAACTCATTTTATTTTTTGAAGCAATATCTCTTATGGGCACTATCCTCGTATATCATTCTTCTCGGTATTCTTCAGCTAAGTGAGAGGGATATGATGAAATAGGAGGACCAATCTTAAAGTGGGATAAATTGGTCTTTGAAATCGGTATACAGTTCTTTAATAAATACAGTTTTTTCAATATGTCTTTATCTATGGGATGAAGCATGCCATCTGTCATTATGAAATAATTGTGATGATAGATAAATATTTTTCCTTCGGGTAGAATTGTGTGATTAGATAAGTTTGCATAAATAGGTGGCCCATCTGAAAATTGATCTAAACTACGTTTTGAAACTTTAATAATTTCTTGAACTGTAAATTTAAATTTTCGAAATGCTATCGTGTTAATGAAAGGACGTTTTTGATTATTTTCTATATAAAATAACTCTTTTTTTTCATTTTGCACAACCCGTAGATTTGGAATGGATTCTGTAAGGGTTATGGGGGGACCTTCTGCATATTTGTAGATAAATGGATCGGGGATTAAGACAATTTCATTTTGATTATATTTGAAGTAGGAAAGCATGTCTTTCGAAATGAGCCTACGTTTTAAATTATCAATTAAAAACACTTCACCTTGTAAATTACTAAACAAAATACCATTTAAATCTTTTGAAGGGAGGTTAGCATATAGGTTTTGGAAAGAAAATGGTGTTTTAAAAGTAATATCGAGCACTTTGCTAATGGGATAAAAAGGTTGGAATGTATTTAGGCGTTTCCAAAACATTGCATCTCCAACAAACCAATATAAAGGATTTGTATCCCAATATTCACAGTATTTTTCATAAGATTTTAATAATATTCTTCTAGTATGCATAACTGAACAGTGATCTACAATATTTGCAGCTGTATATAAAATTTCTGAGGCTTCTCTCACAAATTCATGTATAGGTTGTAGATTATAATCAACATATTTTACGTATTGAGAAGAGTACACTACATCTATTTCAGGATGTTTTTCTAAGAAAGATAACATTTCAGCTAATCTATTTGGAAGGTACATAGTATCATCCGTTAAATAGCAAATATAATCCCCACGGGTTAATGGAAGTGCCTCATTGATAAGTGTTGCATATCTTGTAGTTTTATATCTCTCATTATCTTGTATAAAACTATTCTTATAATTAATTCGAGGATCATCTAAATAATTTTTTATGATATTTATAGTTTCTGGACAGGAGTTATCATCCATAATAAAAAGTTCCCATTTGTTATAAGTTTGCATTAGAACACTTTCAATAACTTGATTTATTAATGATGGTTTATTATAGCTAGTAAGGATAATTGAAATTAGCGGTTGCAAAGTCTTCACCTCTTCTGAGAATAATAAATAAAAATCCTTTATAGATACTCTCTTTTTTGTGCTTGAATAGTTTATTACTTTTTCATAGATATGGTATGGACTATAGTGGAATGAAAAAGGTACATGGGTGAATATAAATACTGCTATAGACTTTAATAGATGTATAAATCTTTTTAAAAATTATCGGAACGGATTGTCCTTTCTGTTTATATAATAACGTAACTGTTTTTGTATTCGTTGATAAGGAGGAGAGGGATGTTTGCCTAAAATTTCAGTAATAATGACAAGTTACAATAAGCCTACGTTTGTTGAAAAATCGATATTAAGTGTATTAAACCAAAGTTTTCAAGATTTTGAGCTTTTTATAATGGATGATGATTCTAATGAAATGACCCAGAAGGTAATTCAGCCATTTATAAATAAGAAAAATGTACATTTTTATAAAAGTAATGTGGCTCATATTTCTGAACGGACAAAAAAAGTCAGATATGCTGCTTTAATTAATGAGGCACTTAAGCATGTGAAAGGGGAATATATCACTTATATTACAGATGATAATCAATATGAAAAAGAACGACTCGAAAAGATGTCTAGTTATCTTGATGAGAATAAAGATGTTCAAATTATTTACTCTGCATCAAAAACGATTCATATAGATGAATCAGATTTGCCTATTAAAACGGTTGAAAGACCTGCTAAAAAAATTACTAATAATGCCCCATGTACCATTGATCATTGTTCTATTATGCATAGAGCCTCTGTTTTACCAATTATTGAAAAAAGGTGGAATTCTTACTGGGATGAAGATCCTCAGTTTTATCGGATAGGAGATGCACGCTTTTTTTGGAGATTAAATCACTATTGGGATTTTTATCCTTTAGATGAAATTTTAGATATCAATTATATTACTCCTTATTCAATACATGCGCAGTTATTTGCTGAAGAAAAAAATGAATTTGTACAATTATTACCACCACAAAGAACATGTAAAGAATTAAGAGAAGACTTAAGAAGAAAAAGAGGGTGAAAAATTGAGTGACATTTATTTGAAAAATTACTGGTTATTAAATCTAGAGTATATAAATATTTTTTCCGAGTTAAAGCATTATAACATTCCTTTACCATTACTGAGTAATTTTTATCAATATTTAGATGCAGATGTAAAAAATAAAATGAAAGAAAATAATTTTTATAAGCAATTGTCAATTGAGCCCATAGAGGAAACACAGTTACAGTTAGAGTTTGAAAAAAGAATGTCTTCTTTTCAATCAAAAATAAAAAGAAAAAATCGAAATGGAGCAATCCTCCTAAATTCAGATTATCTCCGTTTTTCAGTAAGTAACTTTACCCACTTTAATCCAAATCAAACAAAGATATTAACAAGATCAAAAAAGACAGAACTTTACGGTCTTCCTACAATTTGCGCACCAGATTATGTAAATAAAGCCTCTAATATCGCACATGTTTTCATAGAAAAAGCTAAAGAACTCTTTTTAAAGTTTAATAAACACCCACTATTATCAAACATGTTTTTTCAAAAAAAATTACTCAGCGACCTTCCTATCATGATTGAGAAACTTAATATGGCTTATTTTATTTTTAAAGAACAAGATATTTCTGGTGTGATTGTTGGTACTACTGAAGATATAACAAGTAGAGCTCTTACGTTTCTTTCTAGTAGTGAGGGGATACCAAGTTATTGTCTGCAGCATGGTGCAATAATGGGAGAGGAAGCATACTTTCCGGTTTTTGCAACAAAGCAGGTCGTATATGGAAAGTATGAGCAAGATTGGTACCTACAAAAAGGGGTCAGTGAATCTCAAATTGAGATAATAGGGCACCCCCGATATGATGAGATTTTCGATAGAACATATATGGATAAAAAGAATCTTTTAAAAAAATTAAAAATAGACCCCTCTACAAAAGTGGTTTTTATTGCAACACAGCCATTTAAAACTTCATTTTATATTGAACTAATAAAAGAATTAGTGAAAGACAAAAATATTACAGTTATTATAAAGCCTCATCCTTGGGAAAAAGCGCGTAACCTAGTGAGTGAGTATGTTCGGTTAAGTAACTCATACCCTAATGTTAAATATATAACAAATGAAGTGAACATGTATGATGTTATTTTTAATGCAAATCTTGTGGTTATCTCTAATTCAACAGTAGGGTTAGAGGCAATGTTATTAGATATACCTGTAGTTGTTTATAAATCTTTATTAGAAGAGAGAAATTATAAATATTATGATGAATTAGATTGGCTTGTAAATCACTCTATTGAAGATATGCTGAGCACGGTTGAAAAGGTTCTAAACAATTCTTTGCAGTCAGAACTAGCAAAAGAATTAGGTAAACAATTTATTCACAAAAATTATCCTCAAGAAGTAAGTACGAAAAGGTTGCAAAGCGTAATTCAAAGTATACAAGATTGAATTACTCACCATTTAATATCCTTACGGACTGTTTGAAGTGGGAGATTCCTAAGTACAGAAACCTAACGGTTTCTAATTCAGTAGGCTATCCCCGTAGTTCCTACGGTTAAAAGACGAATTGCTTCTTTTCTAAGATAGAGCGCTGCATTTCAATCTCTATCGTGATGTGTGCCACAAGAAGGATAATCCCACTCACGAATGGTTAGATTTTTAACACCTTTGTTTTTGAATTCACAATTGGAGCATAATTGACTAGAAGTCAATGTTTTCGATACAACAATGACTTGTTTGCCATACCATTTTGCTTTATATTCCAACATAGTCCGAAATTGCGACCAAGATACTTCACTAATCGCTTTTGCAAGCTTTCTATTTTTGAGCATGTTTCTGACTTGTAAGTTTTCCATACTGATAGCATCTTGGTTTTTGATGATTTCAGTAGAAAGTTTATGTAAGTAATCAGTTCTTGCATTTGCAATATGTTCATGGATTCGTATAGTTTTCACATGTTGTTTATTCCAGTTAGAAGAGTCTTTTGTTCTTCTAGAAAGGATATGCTGTGCCTGCGCTTACTTTTCTTCTAATGTACGGAAGAATTTAGGGTTCTTGTATGTTATGCCGTCAGAAAGAATGACAAAATCTTTTAACCCCACATCGATACCAACAGAAGAACCTGTTTTTTCTAACGGTTGCACTTCTGTTTCTGTAAGAATAGACACAAAGTGTCTACTGCTTGGATTTAGTCTGATCGTGGCATATCATTTTGTTTCTTGAAAAAACGTAAAAAAGCATTTGTGAGGTTTTTCAATGAGGATTGAAGAGCGGTACTATCTACTTCTTTTAATCATAGTGTATCTTGTCGTTTTTTTAGTTGCATAAGCTCGGCAGAGCAAGAAGGATAGGTTAGTCCTTTTCCTGCTTCTTTTTACGTATCATACCAAAGAGCAAGAAAATGGTTAAATACAAAGCGACTGCAACCAATTGTTTTAGCAATTAGTATTTCTTGTTTCTTATTTGGGTAGATACGAAATTTATATGCTTTATTTACTAAGATAGGTTGCACCTCACTTTTTCATAGTATATCTACAGTATACAAAAAACGTAAGCTTAAGCTTACTCACATTCATCTCCCACTAAAATTGGTGTTTCACACCTTCACATTCTTGAGGAAGGAGTCTTCTGTCAGAAAACGATAAAAATCTATATGCGAAAAATTTAAAAATTATTTTAAAAAGAGGAGGTATTCATGTGTATGTTCTTTAAAAATAAAAATGTTTTAATTATTGGTGGAACAGGAACAATTGGAAAAAGCATTCTTTCTTATGTTCTAGCGGACAATCCAAAAGTTGTAAGGATTTTTAGTAGAAGTGAATATAATCAATTTTTATTGCAAGAAGAGTTCAGAGATAAAAATCATAATATTCGATATTTAATTGGAGATATTCGGAATTACGATCGATTATATACTGCAATGGAAAATATTGATTATGTGTTCCATGTTGCGGCGATGAAGCATGTTTCATTTTGTGAATATAATCCATTTGAAGCGGTATTGACCAACATCTTTGGAACACAAAATGTAATAAAAGCAGCAATTGCCCAGAAAGTAAAAAAGGTAACTTTCACAAGCTCTGATAAAGCAATTTCACCAACAAATAATTATGGTGCAACAAAATTAACTGCTGAAAGGTTAATTACATCGGCGGAATATTCAAAAGGTTCGAGTGAGACTATATTTGCAAGTGTCCGTTTCGGAAATGTTATGGGATCAAGAGGTTCTGTTATTCCTTTATTTGAAAATCAAATTAAAGAAAATCAAAAAATAACTGTAACGGATCTTAGTATGAGTAGATTTATGATGACACTGAGGCAAGCAACTATGTTAACAATTGAAGCAATGAAAATAGCAAAAGGTGGTGAAACTTTTATATTAAAAATGCCAGTTATTTCATTAAAAGATTTAAGTGAAGTGATGATAGAAGAAGTCACAAAGTTGTATGGTTTGCCAAAGGAAAATATTAAGATTGAAGAGATTGGGTTAAAACCTGGTGAAAAAATGTATGAAGAACTTATGACACATGACGAATCTTTACAGGCTTTTGAATTACCAGATATGTTTATCATACCAAGTCCATTAAAAAAGGAAGCTCAATATGAAAATGCCAATAAAGCTAAGGCAGGATTTTATCGCTCTGATCATCAAGATGCAATTTCAAAAGAAGAGCTTAGAAATTTGATTATAAACCAGCAACTATTAGCAGGAGGGGAGAAACTATGAAAATATTAGTAACTGGTGGTGCAGGTTTTATTGGTAGGTGGGTTGTAAATAAATTATTGCAGGAAAAGCATGAAGTATGGATATTAGACAACTTAGCAAATTCAACTATTGCAAATATTACCGAGTTTGCACACGATTTAAATTTAAAGCAATGTATTCAAGGAGATATTAAAGACAAAAAATTAGTTGCTCAATTATTTGAAAATTATTCATTTGATCTTTGTTATCATTTAGCAGCGAGTATCAATGTTCAAGATAGTATAGATGATGCTAGAAAAACTTTTGAAAATGATACAATAGGCACTTTTAATTTATTAGAACAATGTCTCAAGTATAATGTCAAAATGGTCTTTATGAGTACATGTATGGTATATGATAAAGCTACTAATATACAAGGAATATCAGAATCAGATCCAATTAAACCTGCTTCTCCATATGCAGGATCAAAAATTGCTGCTGAAAATATGGTCTTATCTTACTATTATGCTTATCAGCTACCAGTTGTGGTAATTCGTCCGTTTAATACGTATGGACCATTCCAGAAAACTGGTGGTGAAGGTGGGGTTGTTGCCATTTTTATAAATAATAAATTAGATAATGTACCACTAAGTATTTATGGAGATGGGAAACAAACGAGAGACCTTTTATATGTTGAAGATTGTGCAGATTTTGTTGTGGCAGCAGGATACTCTTCAAAAGCAAATGGTCATATTATCAACGCTGGAACAGGACAGGATATAGCTATTAATAAATTAGCAGAATTGATTTCGGGAAATAAAGTAAGTATTCAACATGTAACTCATATCCATCCACAAAGTGAAATTCAAAAACTATTATGTAACTATCAAAAAGCAAAAACAATATTAAATTGGGAACCGAAAGTTTCTTTAGAAGATGGAATTATTAAAACAGAAGAGTGGATTAAAGCTTTAAAAATTAACTCTAAGGGCAAAGAATAATGACCAGGGAAATTCTCGGTATACATGGAGGAAAGCCTGTTAGAGAAACTTATTTGCCATATGGTCAGCAAAAAATTGATAAGCATGACATTCAGGCAGTGGTAGATGTATTACAAGGAGATTTTTTAACCACAGGACCAACAATTCAACAGTTTGAGGATGCTATAGCGAAATATGTGGGAGCAACTTATGCTGTTTCCTTTTCAAATGGTACAGCAGCTTTGCATGCTGCCTGCTATGCAGCTGGCATAACTGACGGAGATGAAGTAATTACAACTCCAATGACATTTGTAGCAAGTGCAAATTGTATTTTATACCAGGGTGGAAAGCCGGTATTCGCAGATATTGACAATGAAACATATAATATTAGTCCTAAATCTATAGAGGAAAAGATTACAAACAAAACAAAAGCCATCATTCCAGTACACTTTACTGGGCAGCCTGTAGAGTTAGATGTAATACAAAAAATAGCAAAAGAAAATGATTTGATTATTATTGAAGATGCAGCCCACGCATTAGGAGCCACATATAAAAATAAAAAGATTGGTTCTATTGGTGATATGACAATGTTTAGTTTCCATCCGGTGAAACATATTACTACAGGAGAGGGCGGAGTAATTACCACAAATAATCCTCTGTTTTATGAAAAACTTGTTCAATTCCGTACACATGGAATTGAAAGGAACCCTCAAAAACTTCTTGAAAATCATGGATCTTGGTATTATGAAATGCAATTCTTAGGTTACAACTACAGAATAACTGATATACAAGCTGCTCTTGGCTTATCACAGTTAAGTAAATTAGAATCTTTTATTAAGATTCGAAAGGAATATATAGACATCTATAATAAAGAATTTAGTTGTTTATCTGAAATCATCATACCAAAGCAATTGCCCCAAACCGACTCAAGTTGGCACCTTTATATTATTCGTTTAAATACTAAATTATTAAAATGTAACCGAAAAGAAATTTACGAGGCATTACAAAAAGAAAATATCGGTGTGAATGTGCACTATATACCCGTACATTTACAACCGTTTTATCAAAAATTAGGTTATAGAAAAGGTCTTTGTCCGCAAGCAGAAAATTTATATGAGGAAATTATTACGCTTCCCCTATTTCCTAAAATGACAAAGGATGATGTAAAGCATGTTATAACTGCCGTGAAGAAGGTGTTGAGGTATTATTCTAAAAATTAAAAATAGGGGGATCGTATGAATCAAGTAAAGATTATTGCTGAAATTGCTAATGCCCATCAGGGAAATGAAAAATATTTAAAAGAATTAATTCAAGCTGCAGCAGATTGTGGAGCTGACGGTGTGAAATTTCAATGGTTTAAATATGATCATTTGGCTGTTCCTGACTATTCATACTATAAAGATTATCTTAAATTGTTTATAAATAAAAAAACATGGAAGAACAGTGTAGAGATGGCAAAGAAATTAGGGTTAGAAGTATGGGTGGATATATTTGATTCGTGGGGAATAGAACTTTTACATTATTTTAAAGATTTAATTGATGGAATTAAACTTCCATCTACTGTTTTACAATCAAATGATCTGATAAAAGAATTGAAGCACTTTCATAAAACAATTCTTATTGGTGTAGGGGGATGGTACGATACTGAAATTGATCAAATGTTATCTTTTATTGAGAAACATTTAAATAATAAATTTATTTTGATGCATGGATTTCAAGGCTATCCGACTAGAACCGAAGATGTCAACTTAAAACGAATTATTTATTTGAAGAATCGCTACAATTTAGAAGTTGGTTTTGCTGATCATGAAGATGCTGATGAACCTTTAGCTATAGAGTTACCTTCTTACGCATACTTTGCAGGAGCTACTGTCATAGAAAAACATATTACTCTGAAACGGTCAGATAAAGGCTATGATTATTATTCTTCATTAGAGCCTCATGAATTTAAAAGAATGGTAACAAAAATACGGCAGAGTGAAGTTGTTATGGGACAGATTGAAATTAGCAATTCAGAAAGAAAATATATAGAAAATGCCTCATTGAGACTTATTGCTAATAAAGAAATAAATAAAGGAGAGATTATTCCGATTCAAAAAACAACTTACAAAAGATGTGATAATGAAAAAGCCCTCATGCCCTTCAATGCTGAAAAATTGCTACCCCAGATTGCAAAAAACACAATCCAATTTAATGAACCTATAACAGCAAATATGATTGAAAAACCCAAAATTACCCTTGTTGTTATATGCCGCTTAAAATCGACACGTTTAGCAAAAAAAGCATTACTCAAAATAAATGGAATACCTTCTATTGAACGTTGTTTGTTAAATTGTTTGGCTATTCCTGAAGTTGATAATGTAGTGCTAGCTACTTCACACCTCTCAGAAGATAATCCTCTTGAAGAATTCACAATGGATGGCAGAGTGAAAATTGTAAGAGGAGATCCAGATAACGTTGCCAAACGTATGATTCAAGCAGCTAATTTGACAGATGCAAATATTGTTATTCGTGTAACAGGAGACTGTCCAGCGGTTTCGCCTGAACTCACTAGCTATTTAATTCAACAACATTTAAAAAGTGGTGCGGATTTCACACAACCTAAGGACAACGCAATAGGAATTAATAGCGACATAATAACTGTTGAAGCACTTCATCGTCTGGTTCAGCAATCTAAACAATTAATGTATACTGAATACCTTTCATTTTATTTTATTAATAATCCACATCTTTTTTCGGTTAATATTGTAAAAACACCTTCTGAATTTAGTTACCCCACTTGGCGCTTAACACTAGATGAACAACCAGATTTAGATATGTTTAATAAACTTTATAAAAGTCTTGATGTAAAAGCCGAACCTTTACTTTTTCAGCAAATAAAAGATTATATTCATCAAAATCCTGAACTCATTAAAATCAATAGTCACGTGAAATTGAAATGGGCAAATCAACAATCATTAGTAGATGCGTTAAACAAAGAAACAAAATTGTAAATTAATAAATCGTAGTACTTTTCATGAGGAGTGAGTAACTTGCTTGAGAAAAAAATTGTCTTTCGCGCCGACGCATCTATTGAAATAGGGACCGGTCATATTATGCGTTGTTTAACACTTGCCCATGAGTTACGGAATAAAGGTGCTCAGATTTATTTCATTTGTCGTAAGCTGCAAGGTGATCTGCAGCAATATATTTTAAATAAGGGATTTCATGTGTTTTTATTAGATACAGATGGTGAAAATACGAATTTCTCAAGTACAGTACACGGGAGTTATTTGAATTGGCTAAAATATCATTGGTTTGTTGATGCACAACAGACCAATGATATTTTGTCGCAACTTCCCAAGTTTGATTGGTTAATTGTTGATCATTATGGATTAGATAATAAGTGGGAG
>Ga0209463_1000802_pt1 | contig 21475 bp, 30 predicted proteins | sample AgamicMgSfrz_FD_187169 | JGI IMG/M metagenome (GOLD analysis project Ga0209463, IMG submission 187169) | Agave microbial communities from Guanajuato, Mexico - Mg.Sf.rz (SPAdes) (version 2) | ecosystem: Host-associated > Plants > Phyllosphere > Phylloplane/Leaf | place: Guanajuato, Mexico... | reverse complement strand
TGTGACAGGCAGTGTTTTGTCCACGAGTGCTCCGTTTTTAGAAACAGAGAAAATTGTTCAATCTTGGTCATTGGATGGACATATTGGTGTTGATATGGAGTCAGCTGTTACGCTTGCCGTAGCAATAAATTTAATAAAAAAGCTGTCAGCCTGTTAAATCTTTCCGACCATTTGTTGAAAGGAGATACTTTTTATACATATACAAAAGAAAGAGCAGAATTAGAAGCGGAAATAGATAAAAGGATACGGGACATTGCCCTATATTTAGGAAGATATTCTTTAAGAAAAGCGATAGGAACGAAGAAGCAGATCTAGTTAGCCGGCTTCTTCGCTGTTTCTTTCTTTTCCGAGCCGTTCAAGAGAAAAACACCGCTAATAATAAGTCCAATTCCACATAGCATAATTGTGTTCATCAGCTCATCCCATAAGATTACACCAATCAAGGCAGTCGCAGCGGTCCCGACACCGGACCAAATCGCATAGGCTAAGCTTAACGGCAGTGTTTGGAGCGCTTTTGAAATGAAATAGAAGGCAACAACATAGCCGATAATCACACCGACAGAAGGAAGGATGACAGAAAAACCCTCTGACAATTTAAGCATCGTTGTCGCAAATACTTCAGAAATAATGGAGATTGTTAAATAAATATATCCTTTCACAAGTTAAAACTCCTTCCTATTAATGAGCTCCCCCAAAATTCAATAAAATAACCCCGCCAATGACAAGTACGATTCCCATTACTTTTTTGCTGTTAAAGCTTTCTTTATAAAATACTGCACCAGCCACTGCCGTCAGTGCTGTGCCTACACCTGCCCAAATTGCGTAAGCTGTTCCAATCGGCATCGTCTTTAATGTTAAAGACAATGCATAAAAAGCAATGCCATAACCAAAAGCGACACCGAGAGTTGGCATCAGCCTCTTAAAGCCGTCTGTCGCCTTAAGCATGGAGCTTGCAAACACTTCACTTATAATGGAGAGTGCAAGTAATAAATACGGGTTCATCACACATCCCCCTTCCTCGTCATTATTAGGAGCTGGTCAAGCACTTCCCTCTGCATTTTTTTATCCAAGGGGGCAACACTAAGCATTTGCGAGTAATACAGACCATCAAGAGCGAGGCGGATAACGGCAGTTGTTACAGGGGGAATTCCGTCGTTGTCTAGTTTTATCAATGCTCTTTGATAGCTGTTTGAAATATTTTCAGCCACATCTTCATCCAGTAAGGAGGAAGCCATTACCGCTACATTGAGCTCAGCACGATGGTTTAGATCATCCCTTGTAACTTCAATCATTGCCCTAGCCCACTTGCCTTTCTCAACGAGGTCGTTTTCGGCATATTCTGTCAAGGCTGTGTCCAAGTCTTCAAATATAGACACTGCAATTCCTTTTATTAATGCCTCTTTACTAGGATAATGATATAACAGACCGCCTTTGCTGATATCAGCTTGTTTGGCGACTGCATCAAGAGTTAATGCGGTAATTCCTTTTTCATGAATGATCAGTTTCGCCGTATCAATAATGAGACGGCGTTTAACAGCAGCTTTTGAATCCATTACGATGCCTCCTTAATTTCTCTGTTGTTATTATTGTACCGTCTGGACGGTTTTTTGGTCAATAAATAACTTGTTGACACCTCTATTGGAAAAATTTATGTTGTTATAGAGCGTAAGTAATGCAATGCAGGAGGAAAGTAATGAAATTAGTGAAATTTAATGACTGGATTTTAGAAATTGATGTGGAAAAAACGCTGGCATTTTACAAAACGGACATGGAAGTGTGCAAATGTCTTTATTGCTGTAATTATGGTGAGGCTGTAAAAAATAACGATGATTCTGTCACCTCTTTTTTAGGTGAGCTCGGTATCATGCCGGACAGACCGGTTGAAGTTTCAGAATTTCCAATGGAAAACTCCGAACTTCTACACTATATTGGCTTTTATCATATTGTCGGCAAGGTTTTGAAAGGAGAGACATGTACAATTTCTGATTGGCAGGATCATCATACATATCAGCTCGGAGCATTTGAATTTTGTTTATCATGGGAAGTGGAGCAAGTCCAAAAAAATTTTCCTCAGCCCATTATTCAGCTGAATTTTGATGTTAAACTTCCGTGGGTACTTAAAGAATATCCTGGTTAACAGGAAAAATACTATAAAGTTTACAAATAATGTATAGTTTGAGATAGTAGATTTGCAGTTAATAAGAATATTTTTGGTGGTGTACGATGGTTAAAAAGATTGTTTGGCTAAATTGGCTCTTGTTTACTGCTTTTGGGTTTTCGACAGCTTTAGCTATTTTCTTTATTTTTAATAATGAAAGTCCTTCTTACGCAGAAGAATTTATTTATGGGTATATTTGCTTTGTTTTTCTGTATGTTTTATACCTTGGTATTACAGCCCTAAAATATTGGAAAAACACAAATCAGACAGAAATTAAAATAAGAATGATCAGATTCATCGGTTGGTTTGTAGTTCTATCGATTATTTCCTTTATCCTTAATATTTTCAAACAAGACAGTAATGGTTCGTTCGCCTTTTTATTTATTCCATTAGGCTTCTCTTTTGGTATTGCCTTTTTAGATGTTTTGTTTATGAAGGAAAAATAGGTAATTAGAAGTAGCATATCCTTGCAAGCGTCAGAAAACGGCATTATTATATAATTATAATTTAATGGGAAATGGATGATTATAATGTCTAATGAAGAGTTGGAAGGAACTGCAGCCATTTTAAAGTTATTAGGCGATAAGACTAGATTATCCATAATCGGGATGCTGAAAATCAATGATTGCTGCGTCTGTGAATTTGTTGATATATTTCAAATGTCTCAGCCGGCAGTCAGCCAGCATTTAAGAAAGTTAAAGGATGCCGGACTTGTGAAGGAACAAAGAAGAGGACAATGGATGATTTACTCTCTTGATCGTGATACTAAGTATTTTCCAATGATTGAGGATGTGCTGCGTTATATCCCTGACCAAACAGAAAAATTTACATGGCTAGAGGAGAATGGTCTGAGAATTTCATGTGATCAATGAAAATTCTATCAACAAAAATATGGAAAGTGAGACTCACTGAATATAGCAGAAATTATATTTGTTATATGCGGTGAGTTCTTTTTATGAAAGACGGGATGAAATGAATACTTTAGAAAGAATGCATGAAATAGATGTTTTAAGAGGTTTCGCTTGTTTAGGGCTTGCTTTTGCAAATATAGTGCCATTAAGCACTCCCGTTTTATACGACAGTATTCCAAGCAGTCTGTGGACAACACAAATCGATCGTTTAGTAGAACAATTATTATATATTTTTGTTCATGGGAATTTTTATCCTTTATTTTCGATGCTTTTTGGATTCAGTTTTATGCTGTTTATGGACAAGGCAGCTGCAAAGGGAAAAAATCCCCACATCTTATTTACGAGAAGGCAAGTTGTCCTTCTTTGTATAGGAGCAGTGCATGCTTTTTTCATTTGGTATGGTGATATATTAATTGTTTATGCCCTGTTTGGCTTTCTATTGCTCCCGCTGTATAAGGCGTCTAGAAAGACAATCAGTATTCTATTAGTACTGATATTATTGCCGAATATTTTGATTCTGTTCTTGCTCATTGATATTCCATATGATCCTGCTGAATACTTTGATTATTATTACTTATTAAGGGTTATTGAAAATTATCAAGCAGGTGGAACATCTGCTTTTTTACAAAATTATTATGATTGGCTGACATCCTACCAATCTCTTTCGATTCTATTTTTATTTATTAATATTTTCCCTATGTTTTTAATAGGGGTGTTGCTTGCTAAAAGTAAGTCTATTATTTTACATATAACAAAGAAACATGTGGTTTTTTGGTTATTATTTGGAGTACTGGGTGTATTTATAAAGATATCAGCAGTGTTTCACCCCAATTCCTTGTTATTTCTTCAAGTATCAGATGTGATTGGGAATCCTCTAATGTCACTGTTCTATGGATTAAGTATTTTATTATTTATGCATATTACGAAAAATAGTCTTATATTCATTCGTTATGTTGGCAGAATGGCTATAACCAACTATTTGATGCAGAATATAATTGGCTTAATCATATTTAGACTCTTTCATTTATATGGAATATTACCACCATCAAGGTTAATCATTATTTCTTTAGCAGTTGCTGTATGCCAAATCGGATTAAGTTATCTTTGGTTACAGAGGTTTAAACAAGGACCGATTGAGATAATGTGGAGAAAGTTAACCTACTTTAAAATCTAGTGAAATCTATAGGAATATCAGATCGATTGTAAAATTTATACTATAGTCAAAAAGGCAGTTTTAGAGATAATTTTATTAGTTTAGTTGCAAAAACAAGGAAAATAAGTACAATATAGTAGTTGATAAATTAGTTTTTTAAAGGAGTTGAATTTTTATGAGTAGTCATTATTGCAGTGAACCTGAGCCCGAGTCGACCGAGGGGGAAGTCAATAAGGAGTCATTCCTTCAAATATTGAATGCAAGCAAGAATTCAACTTGTTTATGGCGAAGATTTTGACTTCCTCACATTAAGAGGAGGTTTTACCATGTTAAATATTTATCTTTCTAATGAAGAAGGGGTAATGAAAGAAACAAACAAAATTACGAGCGGCTGCTGGATTAATCTGATTGCCCCGACAGACCAGGAGATACATTCTATTGCAGAGAAACTTGAACTGCCGATTGGGTTTCTGAAGGATCCATTGGATGAAGAGGAGCGTTCGAGGATAGAAAAAGACGGCGATGATATTTTAATCATCGTCAACATTCCCTCTGTAGCCTTTAATGAAACAAAAAAACCGGAATATGATACGATTCCTCTAGGAATCATCATCGCAAAAAACTGCTTTGTTACTATCTGTTTAAAAGATAATCCGATATTTCATGTTTTTTCACAAGGAAAAGTCAGGGATTTCTTTACATTTAAAAGAACGAGATTTGCTTTTCAAATCCTGTATTCTATGTCTACATCTTATTTAAAGTATCTAAAACAAATCAGTAAAAAGATAGATACAATCGAAAGTGAGCTTCTGCAGTCGATGAGAAACAAGGAATTATTCTCCCTTCTTCATCTTCAGAAGAGCCTTGTGTATTTTACGACATCACTTAAATCGAATAATATTGTTATGCAGAAGATGATGAAAAGTAGATTTTTAAAAATGTATGAAGACGACCAGGAATTGTTAGAGGACGTCATTATAGAGAACCAGCAGGCGATTGAGATGGCTGAAACACATGCATCGATTTTAAGCGGAATGATGGATGCTTTTGCTTCGGTCATTTCCAACAATGTTAGCATCGTCATGAAGTTCTTGACTTCCTTTACGATTATTCTGTCCTTGCCGACTATGGTTGCGAGCTTTTATGGAATGAACGTAGACATTCCTTTTCAAGGATATAAACATGCTTTTCTGGTCGCTATTTCAATTTCGCTTGTGCTGTCTTGTCTTACAGCGATTGTTTTTTGGAGGAAGAGGTTTTTTTAGAGGAGAAGGAGTGCATCTATAAGATGTACTCTTTTTTTCTTTTCACTCCATCTCTAAAAAAGGTTTGATATTTTTAAGGGGAGATTTTCTTACAAAACACATTGACTGAAAAATCTGAATATAATATACTCCAAATATCAGAAATATTTTTTTGTCCAAATATTTAAGTGACACTTCAATTATGAAATCGAATATGAAGTGTTAACAAAATATTTGATGTCAGGTGGAAAAGGGAGTGGGGAAGAATTTTATGTTTTACCTCATCTTAGGGCAGGCAGAGAAGATAAGAAAACTTTTAAAGATGGAGTGATATCGATATGGAGACACAGCCAATACAAGTCCAGCCGGCAGTGACAAAAAAAATTGCCAGTAAAGCCTTAATTGCTAGCTTAATAGGCAGTTCAATTGAATGGTTTGATTATTTTCTATATGGCACAGTTGCTTCACTAGTATTTACAACCTTGTTTTTTCCCAATCATGATCCTGTAGTAGGATTGCTGTTATCGTATGTGTCATTTGCTTTGCCTTTTTTTATAAGGCCGCTTGGCGGAATAATCTTCAGTCATATTGGTGATAGAGTCGGGCGAAAAACGACCCTTGTTATGACATTATCGCTGATGGGTGGAGCAACAGTCTTAATTGGCTGTTTGCCTGATTATGAGGCAATTGGTGTATGGGCACCAATACTGCTAATCACATTAAGATGTATCCAAGGACTAGGAATTGGCGGGGAATGGGGCGGTGCTTTGCTTTTGGCGGTAGAGTATTCAAATAAAAACAGCCGAGGTTTTTTTGGCAGTATACCGCAAATTGGAGTAACAATCGGCATGCTGTTAGGAACACTATCTATCACTATTTTAACTACAGTATTAAGTGATGCTCAATTTATGTCTTGGGGCTGGAGGATACCATTCCTTTTAAGCGCTTTATTAGTTTTTCTAGGATTGTGGATTAGAAAGGGACTTGATGAAACACCTGCTTTTAAAGAAGCTAAAGAAAGTGGAAACGTTGCAAAAGTTCCGATTGTTGAGACATTGCGCTATCACTGGCGAGCTGTATTAATAGCTGTCGGTGCAAAAGTAGTTGAAACAGGACCATTTTATATTTTTGGAACCTTCATTATTGCTTATGCAACTGAATATCAGGGGTATGAGCGGACTGTAGCTTTGAATGCGGTTACAATAGCTGTGTTAGTTGCAACAATTATGATCCCATTGATGGGGAAACTATCGGATAAAGTGGGCAGAAAACCGCTTTATATCGGAGGAACGATTGCTATTCTCCTGTATGCCTTTCCGTACTTCTATCTTGTATCATTACAATCAGATATCTTGCTGATTTTAGCAACAGTAATCGGCCTTGGAATTCTATGGGCGCCGGTTACAGCTGTACTTGGCACGATGTTTACAGAAATATTCACAACAAATGTCCGTTATACAGGTGTCACACTAGGCTATCAGCTTGGAGCAGCTCTTGCCGGCGGTACGGCACCACTTATTGCGACAGCCTTGCTAAGTGCATACAGTAATTCTTATGTGCCTGTTGCCTTATATATTGTTGTAACAAGTGTCATATCATTATTTGCTATTTATTTTGCGAAAGAGAAAAGCAACGAAGAATTGGACTGATGAATAGGGGCGCTATAAAAGCACCTATAGCGTCCAAAAATTACTTTGTTAAAGTGAGGTTAAAAAAATGCTGATATTATCACAGGAACAGATTCGCACCATTTATCCTATGGAAGATTGTTTAGAAGATGTGCGCAAAGCTTTTTTATATGATGCACAAGGGATGGCAATCACCCCTATCAGGACAGCGATTGAGCATGAAAAAGCAGGTGGAACTTCTCTGTTTATGCCTTCTTATATAGAGCCGTTGGAGTATGCAGCTGTTAAGGTTATCACGATTTTTCCGAATAATAAAGAACAAGATAATCCTCCATTAAAAAGCGTCATTTTGTTGTCAGAAACACAAACCGGCAAACAAACAGCTCTTATGGATGCCACTTATTTAACCATATTACGAACTGGTGCTTCAAGCGGTGTCGCTACAGATCTTCTCGCAAGGAAGGATGCTCGAACCATTGCCATTCTTGGATGCGGTGCCCAAGCCCTTGGTCAAGTACAAGCTGTGATGGCAGTTCGTAAAGTGGACCAACTTTTTTTGTATAATCGGACAATGGAGAGAGCGGAAGAGTTTGCCGAAACAATCCGCAAACTGTACCAAGACTGGAATGGGGAGATAATCATTACAAAAACAGGTAATGATGCGGTTAAAGACGCAGATATTATTGTATGCAGCACTAAATCGACAGAGCCGCTGTTTAATGGCAGTTATATTAAGCCTGGCACACATATTAATGCAATTGGTGCATTTAAGCCAACGATGCGGGAAGTGGATTTAACGACATTAGAACGCTGCAGCAAGATTGTCGTAGATACAATTGAAGGTGCAAAAGATGAAGCAGGAGATTTACTCATACCAGCAGCCATGGGGAAATGGAGCTTTGACATGCTTTATGGGGAATTGGGAGAACTTGTGGCAGGACAAAAGAATGGCCGTACGTCCGATGACGAAATTACATTCTATAAATCTGTCGGTGTCGCTTATTTAGACACTGCTGTTGCCGCTGCAGTTTTTAAGAAGGCAGTTGAAAACAATGTTGGCAGCGAGATTACAATATAGAAAAAAATCCCCATCTTATGATGGAGAATTTTAAGTTACACTCGAGCGCACATAGAGGATTTTGACTAATTTATCCGTTCTGTTATACCAGTTATGAGGGTTTGTTGATTCTACATGAAAGCTGTCTCCAGGGTGCAGCTCATATTCATCCTCATCATAGAGAACGGTAAGAATTCCTTCAAGTACATACAGAAATTCCTGTCCGGAATGTGTAAAGGTTTGTACTTTTTGATTGCGCGGCAATAAGGTGACAATCATTGGTTCAAATACAGGATTGTTCACATCACCTGTGATACTTTCATATATAAATTGTGATTGCTGGATATTCGCCGCATCTTTATTGCCTCGATGGACAAATTTTTTCTCTTTGTTCCTATCTGTGAAAAAGAAGCTTGGGCTGACATTTAGTGCTTCAGCAATTTTTGTGAGCGACTCAATCGTAATGGAAGATTTAGATCTTTCCACTTGAGAAATAAAACTGATAGATAATCCCGTTTTTTCCGAAATCTGTTTCAACGTTAGTTTTTTGCCGTGCCGCAGCTCATAAATCAATCTTCCGATATTTTGCTCCATAACTGCTCCTTTGTAGACAAAAAGAATAATAACTTTTAAGGTTGTATGTATATGTTCATTATTATATACATGAAATAGAATATTGCAAAAGGTTTGCATTTTAGTGCTTTACACTTAAATCCACCTGAAAAAGGGCATATTGTTAAGCTTAAAAGAAGGGGGTAGTATCTTTTGAAAACGAAAACAGCATCATGCATTATTTACCGTATAGGCTGTGTTTGTTATATATAAGATAGTTATGTAAACTTCAATCCAAGGTAAGTTTGGTCACTACATACTGCTATGATAAAATATTACTAAAACAGCAGAAGGAGTCGTTTTATTTGGTAACGGAAGTAACGGTTAAACTGCAAATAAACAAGCCAGTTGCAAGTGTATTTGAAGCGTTAATAGATCGAGAAAAAATCGGCAATTACTGGTTTACTTCCAGTTCAGAAAATTGGACGCAAGGTCAAACTATTATCCTGAAATATGAGGAATATAAGGCAGAAGTATCTATCCGTCTTATAGAAATGGTCGATAAGGAAAAAATCGTGTTTTCATGGGGGGAAGAACAGGAGGATACAATAGTTTCCATTGAATTAAGAGAGCAAGAAGATTCAAATACAATTATTGAAGTGCGAGAATCAGGCTTTAGGAAGGAAGACCCGCAGCTTATCGAAAAGCTTCTTGGCCAAAAAGAAGGCTGGGTTTACACCCTTACATGCTTAAAAGGATACTTGGAGCATGGCATCAATGATTTGAGGGCTTCACTTGTGTTTGCTTAAGATAAAAACCAAAAGTTTAAATTCTTTTGATTTGGATCCTGCATGAGGAATGGGAAATGAGTGCTGTGAGCAAACAAGTAAACTAATTCCTTATTCTGCAGTTTATAGTCGCCAAGCCATTGCATCGAAAAAAGAGTTTTGCTACACTGTAAGTAACAAAGCTGAAAGGGATGATGGGTGGACGATGATTAACTAATCTTATTTATTTAGCCTGAAATGCATATTTGCAAATCAAACTAAAATAGGATTAGTCTGCCCATTTTCTATATATAGGTATCAATAAGTCTATGATGGCTTATTTGGTGATGCTTAAAATGTCCGGCTAATCCTTCCAAAATTATTTTTGGGAGGATTTTTTTGTCCTCCCAGCTAGGAGAGGGATTATATGATGAAAGAAATCTTGAAATTGCATAATATCAGTTATGAAATTGCAGACCATCTTGTATTTAAAGGGGTGACTGCATCAATACAGAAAGGGGATATTATTGGTATTATTGGCAATAATGGCGCCGGAAAATCAACGCTTCTGCATTTGCTTAATCAAGACATAGAGCCTTCTGATGGGCAAATGCAGTGGCTTGTTCAAGGCTTGAACTCATTTATTGTAGTCCAAGAGGCAAAGACTTATTTGTCTAAAGACAACTCAGTTGCTGAAGATAAGCTTCTGGAAAAATGGCAGGTGCCTGACGCGTCTTACGAACTTTTAAGCGGTGGTGAAAAACTAAAGAGGAGGCTTGCTGCTGGGTTCGCAAAAGGTGCTGATATCCTACTGTTGGATGAACCAACAAACCATCTTGATAACGAAAGTCTTGAAATGCTTCAAAATCAAGTGAAGGAATATAAAGGAAGTATAGTGTTAGTTTCTCATGATCGCTTTTTTCTTGATGCAGTGGCAACAAAAATTTGGGCGATTGAGGGCAAAAAGCTTGTAGAGCATAAGGGAAACTATTCCACTTATATGGAAGCGCGTAAACAAAAAAGACTTGTGCAGCAGAGAGAATTTGATAAACAACAAAAATTGACAGAACGAATAGAAGGTCAGATTAAAGAGTTAAATTCATGGTCGAAAAAAGCTCACGCAGAGTCCACTAAAAAAGAAGGGATGAAGGAGTACTACCGATTAAAAGCAAAGCGCATGGATGCTCAAGTAAAATCAAAACAAAAACGCCTCGAAAAAGAGCTGGAGAAGAATAAGGTGGAACCTGTTGCAAAGGAGCAATCCATCTATTTTTCCATTAATGCTAACAACAAGGTCGGCAAACGATTCCTAGAAGTAAAGGGGTTATCGAAAACCTATGGAAAACGTATATTGTTTAAAGATGTACATTTTACGATTAAGCACGGGGAAAGGATCGCTCTTACAGGACCAAATGGGTGCGGCAAAACAACTCTTTTGAGGATGATCATTGGAAAAGAGCAAGGAAATGGAGAGATATGGGTATCTCCAACAGCTAAGATTGGCTATTTATCACAGGAGGTCTTTGACCTTCCTCTAGATCAGACACCTGCACAGCTTTTTTATAGAGAGACCTTTGAAGAACGAGGCAAGGTTCAGACCCTAATGAAGCAGCTAGGTTTCATCGCTTCACAATGGACTGAACCAATTGGCTCCATGAGCATGGGCGAGCGTGTTAAATGCAAGCTGATGGCTTATATACTGGAAGATACAGACGTCCTATTGTTAGACGAACCGACAAACCATCTCGACCTTGCATCTCGCCAGCAACTCGAGGAAACCTTGGCGCAATATAACGGAACATTAATTGTTGTTTCACATGATCGTTATTTTCTTGAGAAAACAACAACGAGCACGCTTTCAATCACAAATAATGCCATACGCAATCAATGGCAAAAGTCTGCGGAAATTAGAGATGATGTGGAAGAACTTCGCATGAAGCTGGAAACAGAAAGGCAAGAAATATTAGGAAAGCTGAGTTTCAAAGATCCTCATGATAAGGCGTATGCAGAACTTGATGCGAAATTCAATGAACTTACGAAAAAGCTAAAAGAGCTGTAATACCTACTGACAAAAATGCAACAACATAGTCAAACAGCACTTTTCACAGAAGGAATAGTGCTGTTTGCTGTAGAAAGAATAATAAAGGTTTAGATACTTATTCGGGTAAAGGGGACATGGTTTATGCAATTTGTCATAACGGCATATGATGGTACAGATGAACATGCTTTGGAACGGAGAATGTTAGCGAGGGAAGAACACTTAAGATCAGTAGAAAAGCAATTTAAAGAAGGAAATCATTTATATGGTGCTGCCCTTTTGGATGATAACGAAAAAATGATTGGTTCTATGATGGTCGTTAATTATCCTTCAAGAGAAGCTGTTGACGAATGGTTAAAGGAAGAACCGTATGTGACAGGAAATGTGTGGCAAAAAATTGATGTGAAGCCATGTATGGTGGCAGGGACTTTTATGGAATTGTATAAATAATAGGAATAAATAGGGGATGAAAAAATGCGTCTCAATCAAAATGATTTTCCTTTGCTTGAAACAGAGCGCTTGAGTTTAAGGGAAATTACCAATGAAGATGCAGAAGACATTTTCTGCTATCTTTCTGACAATGATGTTATGAAATATTACGGAATGGAACCCTTTCAGACAATAGAGGAATCCTTGGAGGAAATCGACTGGTATAGAACAATCCGTGCACAACAAACCGGTATAAGATGGGGCATCACATTAAAAGGAGATAACAAAGTAATTGGGAGCTGCGGTTTTTTAAATTGGGAGAAGCGTCATTTTCGTACTGAAGTTGGCTTTGAACTTCATCAACAGTTTTGGGGACAAGGACTTGTCAGTGAGGCACTTGAAATCGTTTGCCAATATGGCTTTGAACATATGAAGCTTGAGCGAATTCAAGCACTGGTAGAACCTCCAAACCTGCAGTCTCAAAGACTGTTAGAAAAGAACTTCTTTATCCAAGAGGGACTGTTAAGAAGCTATGAGTACAGCTGCGGAAAAATGGATGATCTTTATATGTATTCCTTATTGAAAACAGATTTATAGGAAACGATTACATTCTGCTCATATTCGCTGTCGAAAATTGAATAATTTTATTAATATATAAAAAAATAGGAGACATTCTTAATAAAGAACGGTACAATAGTATAGTAATGCTATCACCAATGCCTAGAGTAGTAGCACTTACTTTTTTTGATGACATGACAAATGGGGACTAACATTTGTCATGGCTTTTTTTATATCTACCATTACTTCTCTTCTTCAATCTCCTCTTTTTCGTTATCCCATCCATATATTTCATTAATTTCCTCTGCGAGAATATCTAAAAATTCATCTGAGATAACTTCTTTTTCTTTTGTCACATTATCCACTCCTTATCACAGTAAACAATAGTAGTATCCGTTACTTTCGTTTCTTTGCGAGTAAATTACGGTCAACGTTATGGGGTGGCTTTTCCATCCAATTATTTTCAATTAGAATATTTCCACCATCTTCAGCATAGTTAGAAGTTTCCACCATCAGCCGTAAATATATAGCGCCAAGGTCATGGCGCGGGCTGACTGCAATGGATTCCCCAAAGTTTCTTAACTTTGCAGAAGAAAGATTGCTGATATGAAAGAGCATCAGCTTTTCAGAGAATGGTGGTATTTTTGATGTTGTGATATTAAATTCACTTGGCATTGTCATTGGCAAGTCTTCTGCCTTCAAGACGTTCGTAAATACGGAACTTTGTTTCTTATTAATATTTTTGCCTCTAATAAAGTAATTGATGATATCGTCTGATTCAGCCACTTGGCTAAAGCCGAGTAACAGTACAGTTTTCATCGTATTGGATATTAGCAAATAATTGAGAAATTTCAATACCTGTTAATGTTCTTTTATCACCAAAAAAGCCGTTGAAAAAGCTTTGCTGTTGGACCACTTCAACAGAACTCATTGTCGGTATATTTGGAGGACGCACATAAATACCCCTTTCATGCATCAATTCTGTCACTTGATTAGAAAGATTAGCCGCGTCTCTTATACTCTCTACTATGAATTGGCGAATATCTAGTCTGGATGTATTTGGTAAGGTGATGCTGTAAAAGATAATTCCAAGCTTATACATCATGTCTATGTACTGAAGATAAAATTCATCGGAAAACAGCCGGGGGGCCGTAAGGTTTACATCCTTTTCTGTAAATCCAATTGGAATCGGTATGTTCTCTTCTTGAAAGAAAATTTTAACATGTTCTGTAATTTTTTCGCTTAATACATCACTATCTTTAATTATAGCCTTGATTCTCTTGTTTTCCACATTTGTTTAGAAATGCTGAAATATGCAGTGGGACATGGTATTTGCTATATAAAAATTCCATAAGTTTCCTTGTTCAGCACTTGTTAGCAGCGCTTTATTATTCTTCGTCATAAATAATTTTCTCCTATTAGAACGATTACGGTCAATATAGTCTCTAAAAAAGTATTTCCATATGTCTGATTTTCATGCGGATTAATACAATCATTTCCTATTATTTTGCAAAAAAGGCAGGATTATATGCTCGAATGAGCGAAATGACATGGATGGAAGCTATAAACAGTAGCAATTTCTACAAGTTGCTTAAAACTTCCGATATCAGTGTAATAGGAGGGGTAATATGATCGAGGTGCAAGGCAAATTCAACAGCGCCAAAGTTTTTACAGATAAAGTCGAAGAGACGGCCATGTCTCAAATTCAGGAACTCTGTGATCAGGAATTTACGACAGGAACAAAAATACGAATCATGCCCGATACCCATGCGGGTGCCGGCTGTACGATAGGGACAACCATGACAATTACAGATAAAATTGTTCCAAACCTAGTCGGGGTTGGTTGATGTTGGCCCAGACTTTAAACTACTCGCTCAATTGCTGGAACCCCTAATTATAGGGCAATCAGCAGCCAGAGGCTATGGCGACATAGTCAAATGGTTCAGAGACTTGCACGCTAGTAGCAGATTTACGTGCAGAATTATCACCATCTTTTCAATTTGTGCACACAGCAATAAGAATGGAAGTGACTAGATAATTAATACGGCGAGCCTGCGATAGGAGCTGCTTAACTCCAATAACCGCAGAGAAGGTATAGTCCAAACCCTAAGTAATTAGGCGGTAAATGTGACATCGGCTGCGGCATGGAAGTTGCAGTCATTAATAAGAATAAAACAGAAGTAAACTTCGATAAATTAGATGAAATCATTCGCAAACATATTCCAAGCGGTTTTGGGACAAGAGAAAGCAGTCAGTTCCATCCATATTCGAAAAGAATAGATTTTCGCAATGTGGTTGCGCCATTTAACTTGAGAAGAGCAAAATCTTCCGTTGGAACCTTGGGTGGCGGCAATCATTTTATTGAATTGAACGAACTGGACGACAAAATCGTACTTGTTATACACTCTGGTTCGAGAAATTTAGGCAAGGTAATCGCAGAGCATTATCAAAACTTTGCTTATAACGAATTGCTTAGTTTGCAGGAAGATCGCCAAACTCTGATTAATGAATTAAAAGCAGAAGGCAGAGAAAGGGATATTGAAGAGGCGTTAAAAAGCCTTAAAAGCCCTTTTGTCAAAAAGGATCTTGCCTATCTTCAAGGAAAGAGCTTTGACCATTATATGAACGATATGAAGATAGCCCAGCATTATGCCCTTTTGAACCGCAAAGCGATGGTTGAGGAAATTACTACCCGCATGAATTGGGAAATTGCGGACAGCTTTACAACGATTCACAATTATATTGATATGGATCAAATGATTCTGAGAAAAGGAGCAATCTCTGCCAGAAAAGGGGAAAAAGTAATTATTCCGATGAATATGCGAGACGGCAGTCTAATTGCAATCGGAAAAGGCAATCAGGAATGGAATGAATCAGCCCCTCATGGAGCAGGCAGATTAATGTCAAGGTCAAAAGCAAAAGAGCTATTATCATTGGCAGAATTTAAGGATATGATGGAGGATGTTTGGTCAACTTCTGTAAATGACAGCACATTAGATGAAAGTCCGATGGCTTATAAGCCGATGGAAGAGATTGTTAAACATACGGATGATACCATTGAGATTATTAAGGTTATTAAGCCACTGTATAATTTTAAGGCCACTTAATAACAGTAAAAAAGAAGGATCACTTTTAAATCCTTCTTTTTTTCTTTGGGAGAAGGCAAGTTTACCAAGGTGACCTTCAAAAAAACACATCTACAATCAATATGCCTAATCCGATCAAAAAGATAATCATCTATTTTTCTCTCCCTTCACAAAGGAATACTACATCATATGATATAAGTGGAAAATCTAACGTAGCGATTTGGAATTTTTACTTAAAACACATAAATCCACTAAAAAAAGCATTTGTATGGATTATTTGTATCGCCATTATATAGGCAATTCATACGTTAATTGGTTGTATGTAGAAATTTAATGGGGAGAAATTCATGAAGTAATGGCAGCTGATTAGCATCTAAAGTAAGCATAAATGCTAACCAGCGCACATGTTTATCTGCTTGTTCTTTGTTCTACTTGCTGACATACTTCATCAGCTGAAAGGCCGTTTGCCTCGATTACAGAGCCTTGCATTTGTGTGTCTTGCATGCCCATAACATTTGAATCAATTCCTGAGATAACACAGCAATCGCAGTTTTGTGCATCTGACTCTTGCTTTAGATCAATTATCTCATGCCCTTTTTCGCGAAGAGCCTCTGAAATATTTGTTAGTGATTGTTCTACACCGATTCTTGCCATATGTAACACCTCCTCTTCAGAAAATAAGCTTTCCTTAAGAAGCAGGAATTATTCTAGATTATATATACTGAAAAATCTGATATTTGAAGGCAGGATTTTTGGAGAATTAGCAGAATAAGGATAGGATATATTCAGGTATGAAAAATAATTAAAATGGGTGGTGGCATTTTGATCAAGAAACCAATTGTGGAAAAGTATCAGCAAGAACATCAAGAAGAAGTGGTGGACTTAATAATAACTATCCAGCAAACAGAATACAGCATTCCTATCACAAAAGAAGACCAACCTGATTTATTGATGATAAAAACATTTTATCAAAGGGGAAAAGGGGATTTCTGGGTTGCTCGTTGTGAGGATAAGGTGGTGGGAACAATCGCTTTGCTTGATATCGGGAACAGTCAGGTTGCCTTAAGAAAAATGTTCGTTCATAAAGATTTTAGAGGTTCAACCTATAATACGGCAAGTATTTTGCTGGAAAATGCCTTAGCTTGGGCAAAGGAGCAGAATGTTTTAGAAGTCTTTCTCGGAACGACGCCCCAGTTTGTAGCAGCTCATCGCTTCTATGAAAAGAACAGGTTTACAAGTATTGAGATGGCCGAACTGCCCAAATCCTTTCCTCTTATGGAGGTAGATAAGAAGTTTTATAAATATCAGATAGAAAAGCAAGTGATTTAAGAAGCTGCCGGATTATTGACGGCAGCTTCTCTTTTTTATAATTGGACAGACTGAGTAGTTCGCTGTTTAAAAGCAGTGAGAACCAAAATTACCCCGATTATGCATGCTGCACCGAGCCATTGAAAAAAACCAAACGGCATGTTCAGCCAAAAGACAGTTGTCAATACAGCAGCTAAAGGTTCAATGCTTCCTAACAAGCTAGATTCCTTTGGTAAAAGAGTCTCCAGACTTTTGATGTAGAACCAAAAGGCAATCATTGTGCCAAAAACTATAACAAACAATAAATAAACAAGTGCCTCTGCAGGCAGTTGCGCAGGTGCTGTTTCCCAAATAGGTTCAATCATATTTAAGCAAAGTCCCCCGATAATCATCGCCCAGCCGACAACCACCATTGAATCAAACTGTTTAAGCAAGCGTCCCGCACTTAATGTATAAAAAGCTGCAGCTATTCCAGAAAGCACACCCCAAAAAATAGCTTGAACAGGAACGGACAGCTCGGAAAACGAACCGTTTGTCAGCAAAAGAAAACACCCTCCTAATGCAAGTGCAGCAGTATAGCCATCAACCTTTGACAGTCGTGCTTTTTTTGTTAGAAGATAATAAATCATTATCATAACAGGTGCTAAATATTGGAGCAATGTTGCAACAGCTGCATTGCCATAATCAATGGCCGCCATATATGTATATTGAACGGCCAGCATACCGAAAAGGGAAAAAGCGATCAGCCTGACAGCTGTCCCTTTGTTTTTCCATACAGCGATAACTTGGCTGCGGTTTTTGCTTAGACATACAAGTAAGAGCAGTATAGAGCCTGATAGGAGCAGTCTTATTACTACAAGCCAATTTACGTTGATACTGTAATCTTGAAAAAGTTTTTGGGCAACAGTGCCGCCGACACCCCAAAATGCTGCACCTGTAATCACAAAAAACAATCCTCTTTTTCTCTCGCTATTCATAATTCCTCCGCCTTTTTATAAAGATATTGTTATAATAAAGTAATAAATGGTCAGAAAATACGATTATAGACTGGAAAAATATCAATATATGGAGGTCATCATGCAAATCAGTCATTTTCCTATCGGTGAAGATTTAAAAGAGCTCACAGAGCATCTTACTGTTTTTTTGCCTGTTGCTTGCTACGAAACCACTATCAACAAAAACATGTACGGGCATATTCCGCTGCATTGGCATGATGAGCTGCAGTTTGTGTATATGCAAAAGGGTGAAGCCAATTTCTCGATAAATGGAGACAGTGTAGTGTTAAGAGAGCGCTGTGGCCTTTTTATTAACAGTGGTATACTGCATATGGCAGAGGAGAAAACGAAAGATGCATCCTATATATGTCTAAATGTTGCCCCTAACTTTATTCTTACACAGGAACTTTTTTCACATTATGTTTATCCATATGTTCAAGCAAGCAATCTTCCATACGTTTGTATAGAAGGAAATCAAGAATGGGGAAGAATTATCCTTGATGCAATCGTAACAATCAGCGGATTGATTCAGGAAAAGCAGCCTTATTTTGAAATTGATATTAGTATTCAGCTCTCTTTACTGTGGAAAAGCTTTATGAAAAATGGGCTTCCTCCTGCTGTAAACAAGGCCGAGTCTATTAAGAATGAAAGAATGAAACAAATGCTTGATTGGGTCCATCACCATTATGAGGAGAAAATAAAGCTTGAAGATATTGCGGCAGCAGGCTACTTGAGCCGTTCTGAATGCTGCCGGTATTTTCAAAGAATTCTAAAGCGTTCACCGTTTAACTATCTAGAGCATTATCGTATTCAAAAGAGCTTACTATTACTTCAGGAAGAGGAAGCCAATATTACAGAAGTTGCCTATCGGGTTGGCTTCAGCAGCACTAGCTATTTTATTCAAAAGTTTCGCAAGGAAATGAATATGACTCCATTAGCATACAAAAAACAGAAGCAGAACAAAGGATGAAGTCTTCCAATCCTCTATCTACAATATTTCTAAATGAATATGCAATAATAAATTATGGAGAAAAGAGGAGGGGAAGCATTTGAAAGAGGTAATGTCTTTTAACAAGCTTACAGGTAAGCCGATCAGCAACTATAATTCCGTTTCTGCTAATTACACTAAGTTAGTGAGAACAGAGGAGCCTGTTACTATCGGTATTATCCATGTAGAACCAGGGGGAATTATAGGGTATCATGATGCCCCTGTTGCCCAAGCCTTCATCGTTATGGAAGGAGAAGGCTGGATAAAAGGAGCAGATGGAAATAGGCAGATGCTGCATACAGGTGAGGGAATTCTGTGGGATAAGGGGGAAGGGCATGAATCTGGCAGTGAGCAAGGTATGACTGTCCTTGTCCTTCAAGGAGAAAACCTTACAGAACAGAAAATAGGAGGATGACAAATGCAAAAATTAAATGAAAGTTTTCGTCAGCGAATTGGCTTCCCTCGTAAGGAAGCAATAACATTTCAAAATCTGGAACTAGTATTGGAAAAGATGGCTAAAACAGTCCCTTTTGAAAATACGGCTATTATAGAAGAAAGAACAGGCGAAATTTCTCCCGATTATTTACAAGACAAAATCATTGAGCGACGGGAAGGGGGCCTTTGTTATGAATTAAATTCCCTTCTTTACTTATTTTTACGTGAAAATGGATTAGAAGTATCCATAATAAAAGGGATTACATTTGATCCTGCCAATCAAACTTGGAGTAACACTGGAGCTACTCATGCAACCATTCTTCTAAATGATAATGGTCCACTGTATATAGTCGATTCTGGATTTGGAGCTAATCTGCCATTAAAACCTGTGCCGCTGGACGGGAAACCTATTCGTTCAGATAATGGGGAATTTAAGATAGAACCCCAAGAAACTAAGCATGGTGATTATGTGTTATATGTTAAGTTAAAGGATAAAGATGAGGAATGGAGGACAGGTTATGCTTTTAGTTCAACCAGGTTATTTCATGATGTCAAAGAATTAAATGAAATGCAAAAAATTATAGTTGAGCACCCAGAATCTCGATTTAATAAAAGTCCTCTGCTGAGTTTGTTAACGGATAAAGGAAGCATTGTATTGACTAATAATTCGTTTACAGAATGGTCTGAAGGCACTAAACAAAAGCAAGATATAGATAGTAAAGAATATAATTTAAAGGTAAAAGAAAAATTTGGAATAATGAATTGACAGGATGCGGATGCATCCTGTTTTTTTAATCATTAGGAAAGGCTTTATCAAGGGTATCGCTAAATTGCTGCATATTAGTGTCAGCTTTAAGTGAATCGACATGGAAAGCATTTTCCTTTTTATGTCCTGTGTCCGTTCTTATCCCCATCTGATCACCATTCCCGTTTGCGATGACTCCTTCTCTTGGTCCATCCTTATGTGATTCTGTCTCTACATGAATATTTTCTGTATCTCTTGGCATTTGTTCCTTACCTCCGTAGTGTTTGGTATTTTCTTTTATTATTGTTACTTGAAAAAGCTGTTTTTATGATGCAGTTTGTCTTGTTAACGTAATAGATATATTTTTGTTTTGTCATTTTTTTGTAATGGCTTTGTCGACAAACACTTTTATAATGATAATATTGCCTTATAATAATGGAGGCAGAAGGAAAGAAATACATAAATAGGACTGCCCTTAGCAAAGATTGAGAAAGGTGACAACATGAAAAAAATGATTACTACTGCAGCTATAGCACTTGTTTTAAGCGGCTGCAGCATGACACAACAAGATGATCAGCCGAAAGAGAAGGATACTAACCGAAATTCAACGCAGCAAGAATCAGACAATCAAGAAACAAAGGAATGGACTATTCCAGCTGAAAATCAAAACAAGGTGAAAGTAGAAGACGGGCATAAAGTCATTCAAAATCCTGAAAATATATTGGCGCTTGTCAATAAAGAAAATTACTTGCCAAGTGACTATGAACCAAAAGATCTCGTAAGACCAGAAGTCTCGTTTTCATTTGGAGATGAAGATATCGAAAAAAGCTATATGAGAAAAGAAGCAGCCACTGCGCTTGCTGAAATGTTTAATGAGGCTAAATCGGAAGGCATGATCCTTTATGCTTCATCAGGTTACAGGTCTTATGTGCGACAATCAGCTGTTTTTGAGCAAGAGGTTGCAAATGTAGGGGAAGAACAAGCAGAACAGGCTGTAGCTATTCCTGGCTCTAGTGAACATCAAAGCGGGTTAGCAATGGACATCACTTCAGAGGGGCAGAAGTTCTTATTGACTGAAGAATTTGGGGAGGATAAGGAAGGGAAATGGTTAATGGAAAATGCTTATAAATTTGGATTTATTCTTCGTTATCCGAAAGATAAGGTTGATATTACCCAGTACGAGTATGAGCCATGGCATTACCGTTATGTCGGCAAAGATGCAGCTAAATTAATGACGGAAAAGGATTGGACATTGGAGGAGTATTTTGCCAATGCAGCAGCAGGCAACTAATATATCCAGAGGGTGAACGTATTAAAAGGACACATTACGCTTGCACGATAAACCGCACGCATCAAACTATAGAACCAGCTTTAACTTCTTTTTTCATAGAACTCAATATCGAGAATGATAAAACTTGAATAA
>Ga0209463_1000801_pt1 | contig 21545 bp, 14 predicted proteins | sample AgamicMgSfrz_FD_187169 | JGI IMG/M metagenome (GOLD analysis project Ga0209463, IMG submission 187169) | Agave microbial communities from Guanajuato, Mexico - Mg.Sf.rz (SPAdes) (version 2) | ecosystem: Host-associated > Plants > Phyllosphere > Phylloplane/Leaf | place: Guanajuato, Mexico... | reverse complement strand
CAGCCATCGCACATTCGGATGAACAGTCCATACGCACCACGCCATCTTTATCCAGATGCATAAAGCGGAAAGTCTGGTCAACGGCATCGTTAACAATGGTTAAGTCCAGCTGGTAATGTTCGGCGATGCGCTTCCAGTATTCCATGCCGGAGCCGCCCAGCGGATCGATGCCGATTTTCAGGCCCGCTTTCTTAATCGCCTCAATATCCACCACCTGCGCCAGGCCTTCTACATAAGGCTGAATCAGATCTTTTTCCTGAATATGTCCGCTGGCCCACGCTTCTGCCAGCGGCAGACGCTTCACCTCCTGCAGATCGTTTTGAATCAGCTGATTCGCGCGATCTTCTACCACTTTGGTAACGTTGGTATCGGCCGGGCCGCCGTTCGGCGGGTTGTATTTGATGCCACCATCTTCCGGCGGGTTATGAGAAGGCGTAATGACAATGCCGTCCGCCTGCGCGCCGCCGGCTTTGTTATGCTCAAGGATCGCGTTGGAGATCGCCGGCGTCGGCGTATAACCGTTATCCTGCTGCACAATCACATCAACGCCATTAGCCGCTAATACTTCCAGCACGGAAATAATGGCTGGCTCTGAGAGCGCATGGGTATCCTTACCAACGTAGCAAGGGCCAGTAATCCCATTCTTTTTACGTTCTTCAGCAATGGCCTGGGCGATAGCCAGAATATGCGTTTCGTTGAAACTCTGGCGTGCCGCGCTGCCGCGATGCCCGGAAGTGCCAAATTTCACCGCATGTTCCGCATTCCCTTTTTCTGGCTGTAGAACGTAATACTGGGATGTTAATTGTGCAACGTTAATCAAATCGCTCTGCCGGGCTGGCTGCCCGGCACGGGGGTGATTGGCCATTGGCGCTTCTCCCTGACGCATCAGTTAAATGGTGCCGCAAACCTTATCTGCCAGTTCCTGCGGGAACTGCATTGCCAGCATAATGTGTTCCACCATGCTGCATTTGCGGCCTGTGTTAGTGTTGGTGATCACCCAATACGGCGTGCCGGGAACATGTTTCGGCTTAGTATGGGTGCCATGCTGCAACAGTGTTTGCTCATCGCCCGCAAAATAGACGCGGGTGCGCCCTTGCAGCGATGCAGTGGCCTCAGCAAACGCATCGGGATCCAGACGATATAGCGTCGATAAAATCAACATAAAGCGATTTACCGCTTTATTCTGCTCGGCGTACTCATCAGAGAGTAGCAGCTCACGTACCGCTCGCACCCGATCCTGAGAACGGGTGGTTGGCTTAACCGGCTCATTATTCTGATTCACGCTTGCAGCAGATGCCGGCGCCGCCGCAGCAACGGGCGCGCTCTGACCAGCGGTAAATTTCAACATACGCCGTAAAATGTCCGAGGCGCTTTCACCGATATGCTGCGTGTGGCTGGCAATATAGCGATAGAGTTCTTCGTCGACTTCAATCGTTTTCATCTTTATCCGTACGGTAATTGCTTGTGGCAGAACCCGGCGCAGCGCGTCATAGCAAATTTTAGCTAAACAATCTGTGCTGTGGTTCTAACATAAGGATTATAAAGTTAAATCCTGCAAGTCGGTAGCGACGTTGGCGCTTGCAGACAAAAGTCAGAATATGCCGCAAAGCCACCGGGCAAACAACCACTCACCAACCGGCAGGGAGAGTAAAAACCATGATAACCTATGCTTTCCTTTCAACTGTAAGAACTTTGCCATGAATTTGAATACTCGCCTGCAAACTGAACAGTCTAACCCAGAGGCTCTGCCCATCCTGCTGATTCATGGCCTGTTCGGCAGCCTGGATAATTTAGGCGTGCTGGCGCGCGGCCTGAAGGCGGATCGTCCGCTGATTCAGGTTGATGTGCGTAACCATGGGCTGTCGCCGCGCAGCGATGAGATGGCTTATCGCGCGATGGCGCAGGATATGCTGGAGACGCTGGATGCGCACGGCATCGATAAGGTGACGGTTATCGGTCACTCAATGGGCGGTAAAATCGCGATGACGATGACCGCGCTGGCGCCTGAGCGTATTGAACAGCTGGTGCTGATTGATATCGCACCGGTTGATTACCGCACACGCCGTCACGATGAAATTTTTGCTGCGGTGAAGGCGGTAGCGGAGGCCAGGGTACGTTTGCGCAGCGAAGCCGCTAACGTCATGCGCAGCTTTATTGCGGAAGAAGGCGTTATTCAGTTTCTGCTGAAATCCTTTCATGAAGGCGAATGGCGTTTTAACGTTCCGGCCCTGTGGAATAACTACGCCACTCTCTCCGGCTGGGAAACCGTGCCAGCCTGGCATGGCCCGGCGCTGTTTATTCGCGGCGAGCTTTCGCCCTATCTTGATGATATTCATCGTGATGCGCTGCTGGCGCAGTTCCCGCAGGCGCGCGCGCATGTTATTGCTGGCGCCGGACACTGGGTGCATGCGGAAAAACCGGATGCAGTGCTGCGGGCCGTACGCCGTTTTTTAGCGCTGTAAAAGCAAGGCGTTAACTGCCCGACAAAGATTGTTCTCACTCTTTCCACAAGGTATGATGGCGCGCTAAAATTTTGCCGCTGTTAAGTTGGCGGCAAACCGGCCCAAAACGTCACCATGCGCGGCGCAAACGCGCAGCCCATTCAGTATCACGATTCTATGGCAAAAGAACAAACGGACCGAACCACGCTCGATCTGTTCGCAGATGAACGTCGCCCGGGACGCCCGAAAACCAGTCCGCTGTCGCGTGATGAACAACTTCGTATCAACAAACGCAACCAGTTGAAACGTGACAAAGTGCGCGGGTTACGGCGCGTTGAACTGAAGATGAACAGTGAAGCTGTCGATGCGCTTAACGCCATGGCCGCCGAGCGCGGGTTAAGTCGCAGCGAGCTGATCGAAGAGATGATCCTTGCCCAACTAAAGGCGCTCTGAACGGCTGGAAGAAGCGCACGATGTAACAAATGCAACGGCTTTACGAGTTCCGCCCCCTGACGGTCTCTGCTATTATTGCCGTAATCTGCAACAACGGGCAGTTACCATATTTTTAAGTTTCAAGAGGTTACTAAACTCATGGCAATCGTAGGTATTTTCTTTGGCAGCGATACCGGCAATACAGAAAACATTGCAAAGATGATCCAGAAACAGCTCGGTAGCGATGTTGCCGAAGTGCATGATATTGCCAGGAGCAGTAAAGAAGATCTGGAAGCTTTCGATATTCTGCTGCTGGGCATCCCCACCTGGTACTACGGTGAAGCGCAGTGCGACTGGGATGATTTCTTCCCGACGCTGGAAGAGATCGACTTCAACGGTAAACTGGTTGCGCTGTTCGGCTGCGGCGACCAGGAAGACTACGCGGAATATTTCTGCGATGCGATGGGCACCATTCGCGACATCATTGAGCCGAACGGCGCGGTAATTGTTGGCCACTGGCCGACCGAAGGCTATCACTTCGAAGCGTCAAAAGGTCTGGCTGATGATAAACATTTCCTTGGCCTGGCCATCGATGAAGATCGCCAGCCTGAACTGACCAACGAGCGCGTTGATCGTTGGGTAAAACAGATTTACGAAGAGCTGCATTTGCAGGAGATTCTGGAAGCCTGATTTAATGCGCATTGTGTTGTAAATCACATTGCGTAACAGGTTTTTCCTATAGAAATGATAGGTACGGGTTTGAAAATTTTATCAATGAATCGGTAGAATATCCGTATCGGTCACGCGCTTTCCTGCCGTCGAGCTGCAAAGCGGCAGGATTAAGCGAAATGTAAACGCAGCATCAAATGAGCATGAACAACGCCGGACGTAGCGAACTTCTCTTTACTTCCACCTGCGACTTCACGCGTACCCTACAGTTTTCATTTCGAAGCATCAGTTCTATAATGAGACGCTATTAGTAGCTTAGCGTCGACCGATGTTCATGGCTGTTCAGCCACATTGTGACTAGCAAAGTAACAGGACAATATCCGCATGACTGACAATAACACCGCATTAAAGAAGGCTGGACTGAAGGTCACTCTTCCGCGACTAAAAATCCTGGAAGTGCTTCAGGGCCCGGGGCCTGAAAGCCATCACGTCAGTGCGGAAGACTTATACAAACGTTTAATTGATATGGGTGAAGAGATCGGGCTGGCGACGGTTTATCGCGTCCTGAACCAGTTTGATGATGCCGGTATAGTTACGCGTCATAACTTTGAAGGCGGCAAGTCCGTTTTCGAACTGACCCAGCAACAGCATCACGATCACCTGATTTGCCTGGACTGTGGCAAAGTGATCGAATTTAGTGATGAATCTATCGAAGCTCGCCAGCGTGAAATCGCCACGCGTCACGGCATTAAGCTCACCAACCACAGCCTTTATTTATATGGTCACTGCGCGACGGGCGACTGTCGCGAAGATGAAACCTTACACGACAAATAATCAATTTTGCTATGCAGTAATAAAAACCGGCGCTCAGGCACCGGTTTTTTTATGGCTGCGCCGCAAGCTAACCAACAGGCAGATCGCTTGCGCGTAAATCCCGTTACAGTGCTTCGCTACGGCTAACGCGCTGGCTGTCCGGGCTGACGCTGCGCACCTGAACCTCAGCATCTTTGCTTACAGCAGGCTTCTGGCGATCGTCATAGCGCTGCCAGCGTTGTCCGCCGTCAAGCGAGTATTCAATAGCCAGCCCCGGCAGCGCGATATTCGCTTCCAGTTTGCCAGCGTTAACGCGTGCGCCCGGTACCGGCAAGCGATATGAAACGCCGGCTTTATCCAGTTTTGCCAGTTCACGCTGCCCCAGCAAATTAGCAAAACGCTGCCAGTCGCGGTTTAACGCATCCCGATCGACAAACTGCGTTACCCCGCCCGCATATTCACGACCGGGCTGATAATCCTGCTCCCAGGCAGCGCGATGCCATGCGCGCTCCGCCACCGCCATCAGGCGTGGATAAATCATGTATTCCATCTGCTCGTCGGTGCGGGCAGTTTCGCTCCACAGCTGGGCCGATAAGCCCCAGGCGCCAGGCCACGCCTTATCGGATCGGGCGGTAAACGGGTTGCCGTCACGATCCACCGAGGTTTCTGCATTTTGCGGCAGGTTGTCCGGGGCGAAGCTGAACATTTTACGTTCATCGCTAAAACGGGTTCCCCAGTAATAGCCGCGCTCCAGCGGATTTACTTCATACGGGAAGTCCATATAAACGTAATCCGGGTTGGAGATAACCACGTCGTAGCCTTTATTAGCCCAGTCGTTAGCGCTGTCAAAGCCGCCCCAGTAGAGCGTATCCCAGAAATTTACCGAGACTTCAGGCGTGGCAAAAGCGGCGGCATTGGCCGCATGTTTTACGCCATCCTGCCAGGCCTGCATGCGCTCAATGCCTTTTTCCCGCACTTTTTGATTGACCGCCATCGCGAATTTGCTGGGGAGATGATCCAGATCTTCCACCTCACCCGCTTTTATCATGGCCTGGCAAGCTGGCGATTTTTCCCAGGGTCGATGCTCTTTGCTTTGATCGAGAATGCCGGTGCCGGGTTCAGGATGACGAAGATCGCTGTAGCCAGCGCCTAAACGAATATTTTTGGCTTCATCGCCGCCAAAATGCCAGGTCATTAGCGGCTGTCCCGCTTCGCTATGCATGGCCTGTATTTCACCGATCACCTTATCGACGAAGCGCAGCGAAGAGGAAAGGCAGGGATTGAGATAGCTGGTGCGATCGTAAAGCTGAACGGAAGTGGTGTTAGAGGTATCTTGCGGATCGCGTAGCCGGTATTCCTCCGCTTCCTGCGGCTTGCCTGCTTTCATCAACCGTTGATAGCGTGCTTCCATTGAGATAACGGCGGCACGGGCATGAGCAGGCATATCAATTTCCGGGATCACTTCAATATGACGCGCCTGCGCATATTTTACGATGTCGATATAATCCGCCCGGCTGAAAAAACCGCTGCCGTTATTATCGCTGAACGGCCCTGAACCCAACTGCGGCAGCAGGCATTGCTGCTCAGTTAAATCGTGACAGCGACGGCTCCCCACCTCGGTTAATTCCGGCAGGCCGGGAATTTCAATACGCCAGCCCTCATCATCGCTCAGGTGAAAATGGAATTTATTCATTTTCCAGGCTGCCATTTGATCCAACATGCGCAGGACAGCCTGTTTGCTGTGAAAGTTGCGGGCAACATCCAGAAATGCACCGCGGTAAGCGAAGCGCGGCGCATCTTCAGCATCCAGCGTAGCAATAACCGGTTTTCCCTCCGCAGGCAGCAGTGAGGCGACCGACATCAAGCCGTAAAACAGTCCGGCCCGATCGTAACCGGTAATATTAATTTTATGCGGGCTTATCGCAAGTTGATAAGCGCCGCTAACGGCCCGATCGCCGTTAAATTTCGTCTGGTCGATAGTGGTATGCAGCGGGACGCCCGCCCGATTTTCCGTTACGCCCAGCAGAGCGAAACGCGCTTTGGCTACCTGCGCCTCATTATTTTTCATCGCCTGCAGGTCAAAGGCGATGCCGTGGCTTAGATCGAGATCGTCTTTATGAATGGTCAGCTGTAATGGCGTTGGCGTGATTTGTCCGCGCAATTTTTCTGCTGCTAACGGAGCCGTATCACTGTTTTTAGCAAAGCGGCTGGCGGGCTGCATCAGAATGTTTTTATCCTCTGCGGTGCGCCTCCAGTTGTCGTTAAAAGGCGCGACAAACTGCGTTAAATCTTCCGTATCGGTGCTGGCAATAATGCGCGGCTCGGCCTGTTCTGCTGTGACATACCAGCGCGGCATCACGTCGGTAATAAATAGCTGCCAGTATTCATTGATCAGCGGGATCTCGACTGATTCCCCCGCGCCGATGCCGGTAAATTTATCCGTCGGCTCCAGCCTGGTGAGATCGCCGGTAATGTGAGTGAGACGGAAACGATCGTCATCGATCCTGAGCGTGGCGTGAACGTTGCTCATATAAATCGCCCAGTTACGGCTGGTTAACGCCGGGCCGTTGTTAGTCAAGGTAATAATGGCGCGGTTACAGGAGGCCCAGTCGGCTCCCAGCGCCGCACAGTCCGTGCCGTGCAGCGCCGCCTGGTTATCGGTAACCTGATAGCGCACGCCAAACTGACTTATCTGATCAACCACCTGCTGCGCCTGCATTGCAGAGCAGTTGCCTCCCATGAGTGCTGTAAGAATCAGCGTTGCCAGCGGTAGATTTTTCATGATTTCCCCTTAGTAGGTTATTGCCGCTTCCCTGCTCTCGCTTCACCTGACCTGATTAACCTTAGCGATAACAGGTATGGCTGTTTCCGGGACAGCGCGCTGTCCCGGACGGTTTAGAAAATGGTGAACGGAGCGATAACAATCAACTTCACATCTTTTTCATCCTGGAAGATATTGCCGAAGCCGCCGCCGAAGCTGGGAACGTCGCTGTGATTGTCGTAACGCGTGAAATGGAGTTTGAATAAGGTATCTTTTGCCCTGCCCTGCTGGACGGTATAAAGCAGGTCGAGATTCCAGGCGGATTCCCTGATGCGTTGCTGCTGATCCCATTGCGGATTGCTGCCGGGTTTGGCATCCCAGCCCCAGGCGTAGGAGGTGCCTACCGTCCAGCCAGCCAGATCCCAGCCGCTCAGCTCATACATTACACCGGCAAACAGCGCCTTCTCGCCGTTTGCATTCCAGTCAGAGCGCGCATCCCACCAAATATCCAGACGACCGTTCGAACTGGCGTAGGAAGGCGTCATGCGCTGTAAGAAGAATCCCTGGTTGCCTTCCGCTTTGGCCCAGGTTCCTTCGAGACGAAAATCAAAAGGCCCGTGGGTATAGCCAAACGTCAGCGCCTGAAGCCAGGCCAGACCGTCATAAACATCATTGCTGTTGGCAGTGCCGCCGCTTTCACGATCGTGCGCACCGTAAAATTGATAGCTGGTGCGTAAATCGTTATCGCCCAGCGGCATCGTCCAGGAGGCTTTAGCAAAGTATTGATCCATATAGTCAGCGGCCTGGCCCCAGGACGCTTCGAGGATTAGCTGGTTTTTAAAGTCATAGCGGGCGCCGATAGCATGCAGCCAGGGAATGCCGGTTTTGCCGTCGGCCTTACGAAACTGATACATATGTCGATACCAGGGCGCTTTGTAGCGATCGCTCCAGATATAAGAGATATCAAGCGCGCCCGCTTCAGCAAAGTCCTGCTGCATACCGACTTCCACCGCGCGATAGGTGCCGGGTAAAAAGCTCCAGTGCGGCGTCAGCAACGTCTGTCCCTGCGGCTGAAGATAGCCAGCGCGTAGCCAGTAATCGGTCGCTTTCATTTTTAATGCCGCTTTATACAGGCTGGCACCGCTGCGATCGCCGCCCCACTCTTCATCCCAACGATTACTGGCTTTACTGAAACCAATTTCATTAGGCGCCGCCGGGCCGCTATTACTCATTTCCAGTGCGCCAAATACCGCCACATCCAGACCAATAAAATCCGCCGCGTAGCCAGAACTAAAATCGAGACTGCTATTAATTGTGGCATGATGCAAATTATCCTGATATTGCCCATACTTTTCGCTGGCGGGATCCAGCTCTTTTCGATCGCGTTGACGCTGCCAGTAATAAAACGCGCCTTTTAAGGTGGAATCATTTATAAAACCAGCGGATTGAGCAGGCGGCGTGATAATAAAACCAGAAAGTACCGTTATCAGAGAAACTGTGCAGCAAACGGCCTTACGCTTACCGGTTAAGGTGCGCATGATAAATTCCTCTTTGACGAAAAATAAAAAATTAGAATAAGAACAACAAGGAGATAAACCGGGTAACGGCACAAGGATATTTTTCGGGTAGCGAATTATCAATAAGTACAGACAGGTAATTTATTATTTTATGACCATGGGCACATAAACAGAGAGAGGAATTAACAAATAAATAAACTCTAAATCAGCCAGATATAAATATGATCGCGCTAATCTTTTTATTGAGCAAAAAACAATAAAGTTAATTAGTAAAGAAAGTGCGGCTAATTACCCGTTTTAATAATGAGGAAAAAAGTTATTTTTATTTTCGGGGCGAACGCGTAGTCGCCCCGGAAATGTTATTTAACGCGCGTAAACCGGCAGCAGATCAGCATAGCTGAGCAGAGAAACCACAATATTCAACGCGGCAAACAGCAAGACCAGCAGAATCGGAAACAGGCCCCCTTTTAACCGCCAGCCCTGCGCATCGGGAAAACGCTGTCTGGCGCGCGCGACCAACAGCGCTGGCGTAATAACGGCCCAGACTGTGGCAGCCAGACCGGCGTAACCAATAGCGATCAGAAAGCCATTGGGCCAGATAAGCGCGGCGGAAAGCGGAATAAAGAATGTGATAAAGGTCGTTTTTAATCTTCCGGTGCCGCTGTTATCAAGCTTTAGCAAATCAGCCAGGTAATCGAACAGGCCCAGCGTCACGCCCAGGAAAGAGCTGGCAACGGCAAAGGTGGAAAAAATAGTAAGCAGAACGCTAAGCGAGGCGTTTTGTAACAGGTTGCCCAGGGCATCCACCAGCGCGTCAATATTGCCGCCGCGTTGGGCAATGGCGATAAAGTCCCCACGGGGAATATTGCCCATGGTGCCGATAATCCATACCAGATAGATCGCCAGCGCCGCCAGGGTTCCCAACAGCAAACAGCGCGCAACCTTTTTGCCATCGCGCCGGTAATAGCCAATCAGCCCGGAAATATTTCCATGATAACCAAAGGAAGCCAGGCAAAAGGGAATAACCATCCAGCCATAGCGCAAATAATGGCTCTCCGTACCGCCCGTATCAAATAACAAGGCGGGTTTGACGTGACCGAGCAGTCCACCAAACAGCAGGAAGAAAGTAATGACCTTCGCACCAAGAAAAATTAGCGTTACGCGACTAACAACCGCTGTTCCCAGCCAGACGAACAGCGCGACCAGCAGCGTAAAGCCGAGTCCGGCAATACGGGCAGAAACCGGCAACGACAGCGCGGCAAAAGTATGCTGTAAGATGGCGCCGCTGGCGGAGATATAGGCATAGGTTAAAATCCCCAGCACAAACGCGATGGAGGCGCCATTCAGCCAGTTCCAGCGACGCCCCAGCAGATCGCGCGTGAGCGTATCGAAGCCGGCGCCGCTGGGGTAATGCAGGCTGGCTTCGAGAAACATCAGCCCTGAGAGCAGCATGCAGAGCCAGGTGAATAACAATATTAATGCTGACCAGCTGAACCAGGCGCCGGACATCACCACCGGCAGAGAAAACATCCCGGCCCCGACAACCGTGCCGGTAATAATTAATGTTCCCCATAACACCGAGGGAAGTTTGCTGGCGGAAACCGCTGTTTCCATAACGCGTCCTTAGAATGATATATGTACATTTTATGTTCAAATGGCGCACTATTCGGCAGAGCGCCTGATAAGGCAGATATTCTACCTCAGAATGAACTCGTGAACTAGTACATAACTACTCAGCGGTAAGCATTTGTCTTCTCGTCAGGCTGCTGTTATCAGGAAAATCGCCTGGGTGGACTGGAAATAACTCAACAGCAAGTATGGGTTTATTCAGTAAGTAACGGATTTAGAAAAGAATGGAAGCTGAGAAAAATAGCTAAACAGCAAATACAGGTTTATTCAGTAATGATCGGCTTTAGCAGAAAAATGTGGGGATGGCTGAAAGGCTGCATGGTGAATAACCGCAGACGATAAAAAAGGCGACTCGCTGAGCCGCCTTTTTTCATCATTGTGGCTTACGCGCCGCTTTTAGCCCAGGTGTCGCGCAGGCCAACGGTACGGTTAAAGACCAGATGCTGCGGGCTGGAGTAAACGCTGTCGGCGCAGAAGTAACCTTCGCGTTCAAACTGGTAAGGCGAAGCCGCTTCAGCCTGTTTCAGGCCCGGCTCGACAAAGCCCTGTTTGATCACCAGCGATTCCGGGTTGATGGTCGCCAGGAAATCTTCTGCCGCGCCCGGATTCGGCACGCTAAACAGGCGGTCATAAAGACGGAACTCCGCCGGAACCGCATGCTCGGCGGAAACCCAGTGAATCACGCCTTTTACCTTGCGTCCGTCAGCCGGATCTTTGCTCAGCGTATCCAGGTCGCAGGTACAGAAGATGCAGGTAATATTGCCCGCTTCATCTTTTGCCACGCGCTCAGCACGGATCACGTAGGCGTTACGCAGACGAACCTCTTTACCCAGCACCAGACGTTTGTACTGTTTATTCGCTTCTTCGCGGAAATCGGCGCGATCGATCCAGATCTCACGGCTGAACGGCACGGAACGCGTCCCCATTTCCGGCTTGTTCGGATGGTTCGGCATGCTGATCATCTCTTCATGACCGGCAGGCAGGTTTTCAATCACGATTTTCAGCGGATCGAGAACGGCCATCGCACGCGGTGCGTTTTCGTTCAGGTCGTCACGAATACAGGATTCCAGCGCGGCCATTTCCACGATGTTATCCTGCCTGGTTACGCCAATGCGGCGGCAAAAATCGCGGATAGACGCGGCGGTATAACCACGACGACGCAGGCCGGAAACGGTCAGCATGCGCGGATCGTCCCATCCTTCCACCACTTTCTCGGCTACCAGCAGGTTCAGCTTACGCTTGGACATGATGGCGTACTCAAGATTCAGACGAGAAAACTCGTACTGCCGCGGATGCGCCGGAATAGAGATGTTATCCAGCACCCAGTCGTAAAGACGGCGGTTATCCTGGAACTCCAGCGTACAAAGCGAATGGGTAATCCCTTCCAGCGCATCGGAAATGCAGTGGGTGAAATCGTACATCGGATAGATGCACCACTTATTACCGGTCTGATGATGCTCGGCAAATTTAACGCGGTACAGTACCGGATCGCGCATCACGATAAAACTGGAGGCCATATCGATTTTGGCGCGCAGGCAGGCAGCGCCTTCGGCAAATTCGCCGTTACGCATTTTCTCAAACAGCGCCAGGTTCTCTTCCACGCTGCGGTCGCGATAAGGGCTGTTTTTGCCTGGCGAGGTCAGCGTGCCGCGATATTCACGGATCTGCTCCGGCGACAGCTCATCAACATAGGCCAGGCCTTTATTGATCAGTTCAATGGCGTACTGATAGAGCTGGTCAAAATAGTTAGAGGAGTAACGAACTTCACCACTCCACTGGAAGCCCAGCCATTGCACATCACGCTTGATGGATTCGACATATTCAATGTCTTCTTTTGCCGGGTTGGTATCGTCAAAACGCAGGTTGCATTCGCCCCGGTAATCTTGTGCGATGCCGAAATTCAGGCAGATCGATTTTGCGTGCCCAATATGCAGATAGCCGTTTGGCTCCGGTGGAAAACGGGTATGCACACTGCTGTGCTTACCGCTCGCCAAATCTTCGTCGATGATCTGACGAATAAAATTAGTTGGGCGGGCTTCAGCCTCACTCATCACTGTATCCTCAATACGAAATGTCTGGTCGTTATAACCACGAAATGACGGATATGATCCACAAAGCACGCAAGGGAAACAACCGTTTGTTAGTCGTGAGACAGAAAAAAGGCAGGAATCGCTTCCTGCCTGCAGAGGTTTAACGCAAAGAGGTGTTATTTGCGGATTTCGTACAGTTTGCTTTCGCCTGCAACCACCGTACCCGTTGCCAGTAATGTCACACCAGCAAAATCATCAATATTGCTGACCACTACCGGACTGATCATCGAGCGGGCATTGGCGTTCAGAAAGTCGAGATCCATTTCCAGCACCGGCTGGCCCGCGCTGACGGTCGCCCCCTCTTCCACCAGCCGCGAGAAACCTTTACCGCCCAGCGCAACGGTATCCAGTCCCATATGCACGACGATCTCTACGCCGTCCGCCGTTTCCAGACAGAAGGCGTGATTGGTATTAAAGATTTTTACCAGCGTACCGGCAACAGGTGCGACTACCGTCTTACCGGTCGGTTTAATCGCTACACCATCGCCTACCGCTTTGCTGGCAAAGGCTTCATCCGGCACCTGCTCAATCGGGACGATTTCACCGCTGACCGGCGCCAGCAGCGTGGCGAAGACCGCCTGAGAAGCTGTCGGCGCATTTTGCGCAGCGCTACTGACGGGCGCTACGGCGGCGGCTGGCGCAGCGACAGAGGATGCCGCAACCGGTCCTTTTGCCAGCACGTTTTTCATGGCCGATGCGATCGATTCTGCCCGTGTACCGACGATAATCTGCACGCTCTGCTTGTTAAGACGAATGACGCCGGATGCGCCCAGGCGTTTGGCCAGGCTCTCGTTCAGCATCTCACTGTCTTTAACGTTCAGGCGCAGACGGGTGATACAGGCATCAATATGCGTCAGGTTGTCCGAACCGCCTACCGCGCTGATATAACGGCGCGCCAGCGATTCAGTTTCCGATTCGCCCTGTACGTTATGTTCAACATTCACGTCATAGCCATCGCTTTCATCACCGGAGACCGACAGCTCACGGCCCGGCGTCATCAGGTTGAATCTTTTAATGGTAAAACGGAACACCAGATAATAGAGCGCGAAGAACACCAGACCCTGCGGGATCAGCATATACCAGTGTGTGGCCAGCGGGTTACGCGACTGAAGCGCCATATCCACCAGACCGGCGCTGAAGCCGAAGCCGGAAATCCACTGCATGCTGGCGGAGATATAGACGGAAATACCGGTCAGCACCGCGTGGATAAAGTAAAGCACCGGCGCGACGAACATAAAGGAGAACTCCAACGGTTCGGTAATGCCGGTAAAAAATGCTGCAAACGCCGCCGCAATCATGATGCCGCCCACTTTCGCGCGGTTTTCCGGTCGTGCGCACTGATAGATAGCCAGCGCCGCGCCCGGCAGGCCAAACATCATAATCGGGAAGAAGCCCGCCTGATATTGTCCGGTTACGCCTACGGTTGCTTTGCCGCTAAGGATGGACTGCGCACCACCGAGGAAGTTAGGAATATCGTTAATGCCCGCCACGTCGAACCAGAAAACCGAATTCAGCGCATGATGCAGGCCAACCGGGATCAGCAGACGGTTAAAGAAGGCGTAAACGCCTGCGCCGACGGAACCCAGTTTCTGAATATGCTCACCGAAGTTAACCAGCGCGTTAAAAATAACCGGCCAGACATACATCAGGATGAAGGCGATCAGAATCATCAGGAAGGAGACCAGGATCGGCACCAGCCTGCGTCCGCTAAAGAAGGAGAGTGCTTTCGGCAGCTCAACATGGCTAAAGCGGTTATAGACCTCAGCCGAGAGAATACCGACCAGGATGCCAACAAACTGGTTATCGATTTTGCCAAACGCAGCCGGAACCTGCTCCAGCGGGATGTTTTGAATCATGGCGACCGCCGCTGGCGAACAGAGCGTGGTCACGACCAGAAAACCGACGAAGCCGGACAGCGCTGCGGCGCCGTCTTTATCTTTCGACATGCCGTAAGCAATACCGACGGCAAACAGCGCCGGCATATGTTCAATAATGGCACCGCCTGATTTAATCAATAACGCCGCCAGCGCATTGCCCGCTCCCCAACTATCTGGATCGAGCCAGTAACCAACGCCCATTAAGATCGCGGCTGCGGGTAGCGTTGCCACAGGCACCATTAGCGCCCGGCCTACCTTTTGCAAATAACTGAGAATATTCACTCATTTCCCCCTGTGAGAATCAAAAAGGCGTCTGAAGCTGTTACTTTTATTATCACATTCCTCAGATAACCTGACGAAAGTACAGCATGCGCAGCAGTGTAAAAAGAATTTAATTCGCTTCGCAAATTAAAAGCGTTCTGTATGTGACTTTTGTCACCTAAAACTTATTTGGGCCTAACGTGACGCTGGCTATCTGTTTTGACTTATTTTATGATCCAAAATATGCGGACGGTGATGCTTCTGCTGTCAGAGCCAATACGCCAAACTACGCTTAGCTATGTGGCTAATCCCGTCCATTACCGGTTTGAATACTGCTTAAACGAGGTAAAAAATGAGACTTATTCCTCTGGCGAACGCGTCCCAGGTAGGCAAATGGGCCGCACGTCATATCGTAAATCGCATCAACGCGTTTAAACCTACCGCCGATCGTCCTTTTGTTCTCGGTCTGCCTACCGGCGGCACGCCGCTGGAAGCCTATAAACATTTAATTGAGATGCACAAAGCGGGCCAGGTTAGCTTTAAACATGTCGTCACGTTCAATATGGATGAATATGTCGGCCTGCCAAAAGAGCATCCAGAAAGCTATCACAGTTTTATGTATCGTAATTTTTTCGATCATGTTGATATTGCGCGAGAAAACATCAACCTTCTTAATGGAAATGCGGCGGATATTGACGCAGAATGTCGCCAGTATGAAGAAAAAATTCGCGCCTATGGAAAAATCCACCTCTTTATGGGCGGCGTAGGTAACGATGGCCACATCGCGTTTAACGAACCGGCGTCTTCACTGGCTTCCCGCACGCGCATTAAAACGCTGACGCATGATACGCGCGTCGCTAACTCGCGTTTCTTTGACGGCGATGTAAACCAGGTGCCGAAGTATGCCTTAACCGTCGGCGTAGGCACATTGCTGGATGCGGAAGAAGTGATGATTCTGGTGACCGGCCATGTAAAAGCGCAGGCGCTACAGGCGGCGGTAGAAGGCAATGTTAACCACATGTGGACCATCAGCTGCCTGCAACTTCATCCAAAAGCCGTCGTGGTGTGCGACGAACCTGCGACCATGGAACTGAAGGTCAAAACGGTGAAATATTTCCGCGAAATGGAAGCGGAAAATATGCAGGGTCTGTAATCGCTGGATTTAATAACCTGTCCGGTTCAACGCGCCGGGCAGATGCCGCTTTTAGTCGGGAGAATATTATGTACGCTTTAGTCAATGGCCGCCTGTTTACCGGCCATGAAATCCTGGATGATCACGCTGTTATCATTAAAGACGGTTTGATTGAACGTGTCTGCCCTCAGGCTGAGCTTCCAGCTGAATGCGAGCAGCGCGACGTGGGTGGCGCGATCGTGGCTCCCGGCTTTATTGACGTTCAGTTGAACGGCTGCGGCGGCGTCCAGTTTAATGACACGCTCGAGGCCATCAGCCTGGAAACGCTGGCTATTATGCAGAAGGCGAATGAGAAGTCCGGCTGCACCAGCTTTTTACCCACGCTGATTACCAGCAGCGATGAACTGATGGTGCGTGCGGTAGACGTCATGCGCAGCTGGCTGGAACATCATTCGCATCAGGCGCTGGGTCTTCATCTTGAAGGGCCATGGCTGAACGTGGCGAAGAAAGGCACGCATCATGCGGAGCTGATTCGTAAACCCGATCCCGCGCTGGTTAAATTCCTCTGCGATAACGCCGATGTAATTACCAAAATCACGCTGGCGCCGGAAATGGCTGGCCCGGAAGTGATTCGCCAGCTGCACGAAGCCGGGATTATTGTCTCCGCCGGTCACTCTCATGCCACCTATGATGAAGCGCGCAGCGGTTTTGCCGCCGGCATTAGTTTTGCGACGCATCTTTATAACGCCATGTCTGGCATTACCGGCCGCGAACCGGGCCTGACCGGTGCGCTGTTTGATACGCCGGACGTTTACTGCGGCATTATTGTCGACGGCCTGCATGTTCACTATGCGAATGTGCGCAATGCCAAACGTATTAAAGGCGACAAGCTGGTACTGGTCACTGACGCGACCGCGCCGGCGGGTGCTGCCATTGACCAGTTCATTTTTGCTGGTAAAACAATATACTATCGTGACGGGCTTTGCGTTGATGAAAATGGAACGCTAAGTGGTTCAGCGCTGACCATGATCGAAGCTGTTAAAAATTGCGTTGAGCATGTCGGCCTGTCACTGGATGAGACGCTGCGCATGGCGACGCTTTATCCGGCCCGCGCAATGGGCGTGGAGAAACAGTTAGGTTCGATTGAAGCAGGAAAAGTCGCCAACCTGACCGTTTTTACGCGCGATTATCATATTATCAAGACTATCGTTAACGGTAACGAAGTCCTCAGCGAGTAATCATTGAATGACCACTGGCGGCCAGGCACAAATAGGAAATGTTGATCTCGTAAAGCAGTTAAACAGCGCAGCGGTTTACCGCCTCATCGATCAGATGGGCCCGATCTCCCGCATTCAGATTGCGGAACAGAGCCAGCTTGCGCCCGCCAGCGTTACCAAAATTACCCGTCAGCTTATTGAGCGCGGCCTGATTAAAGAGGTAGAGCAGCAGGCTTCTACCGGCGGCCGCCGCGCCATTTCAATTATTACCGAAACCCGCGGCTTTCATACTATTGGCGTGCGCCTTGGTCGGAATGACGCCACATTAACGCTCTACGATTTGAGCGGCAAGTCGCTGGCGGAAGAGCATTATCCCCTGCCGGAGCGCGCACAGGAAACGCTGGAGCATGCGCTTTTTAACGCTATCGATCACTTCCGCTCCGCTTATCAACGCAAGCTGCGCGAACTGATCGCCATTTCCGTTATTCTGCCAGGCCTGGTCGATCCGAATAACGGCATTATCCGTTATATGCCGCATATCCCGGTGAATAACTGGCCACTGGTGGCCAATCTGACCCAGCGCTTTAACGTGACCAGTTTCGTCGGCCATGACATTCGCAGTCTGGCGCTGGCGGAACACTATTTTGGTGCAAGCCGCGACTGCGCTGATTCTATTTTGGTGCGCTTACATCGCGGCACCGGCGCCGGAATCATTGCTAACGGCCAAATTTTTCTCGGCAGCAATGGCAATGTTGGCGAGATCGGCCACATTCAGGTGGATCCGCTCGGCGAACGCTGCCACTGCGGCAATTTTGGCTGTCTGGAAACCATCGCCGCCAACAGCGCTATTGAAAATCGCGTCCGCCATCTGCTTCAGCAGGGCTATCCCAGCACGCTTACGCTGGATGACTGTACCATTCACGCCATCTGTAAGGCTGCCAATCGTGGCGATGCGCTGGCGACCGAAGTGATTGAACATGCCGGACGTTATCTGGGCAAAGCGATTGCAATTGCGATTAACCTGTTTAATCCGCAGAAAATCGTGCTGGCCGGTGAGATTACCGAGGCGGGGAAAGTGCTGTTTCCAGCCATTGAAAACTGTATCAACACGCAGGCGCTGAAGGCATTTCGTAAGAGTTTGCCGGTGGTGCGTTCAGAACTGGATCATCGTTCAGCCATCGGCGCTTTTGCATTGGCCAAACGCGCGATGCTCAACGGCAGCCTGCTACAACATCTGTTAGAAGAGTGATTTTAAGACCAGCCTTTTACGGCTGGTTTTTTTTTGCCTGCTGGTTGAGCTGGCTACTTTTCACTCAACTTCGGCGATTCTTTGCCGATAATGTAATTATCAGGCCTTTTTATTGGATAAAATTCAATTTTCAACGGCAGGAAACGATATTTTTATCAAGAAAAGATGAAATTACTTGCATTGTATGCAGCAAATAGCGCATTTTCTTATGCATCACGCAACGACAGGCGTTGCTTATCCAACATCAATTAATGAAAACATCACCGGTTAGGTGAGATCAGGAGTAGGTTATGTGTTCAATCTTCGGTGTACTCGATCTGAAAAGCGATCCTTCAGAACTACGTAAAAAAGCGTTGGAGCTTTCACGTCTTATGCGTCATCGCGGCCCGGACTGGTCCGGCGTCTATGCTGATGAGCATGCCATTCTGGCGCATGAGCGTTTGTCGATTGTTGACGTCAACAATGGTGCGCAACCGCTGTATAACGCGGCGCATACTCACGTTCTGGCCGTGAACGGTGAAATTTATAACCATCAGGCGCTGCGTGCTGAACTGAGCGACCGCTATGAATTCCAGACCGGCTCCGACTGTGAAGTCATTCTGGCGCTCTACCAGGAAAAAGGCGTTGATTTCCTCGATGATTTGCAGGGCATGTTCGCGTTTATTCTTTACGATAGTGAAAAGAAACGCTGGCTGATTGGCCGCGATCATATCGGCATTATTCCGCTCTATATGGGCAACGACGAACATGGCAACCTGTTTGTCGCTTCCGAAATGAAAGCGCTGGTGCCGGTCTGTCGCACCATTAAAGAATTCCCACCGGGAAGCTACCTTTCCAGCACCGACGGCGAGATTCGTCGTTACTATCAGCGCGACTGGATGGAATATGACAACGTCGCCAACAACGCTACTGACGCCACCGCGCTGAAAAATGCGCTGGAAGAATCGGTTAAAAGTCATTTGATGTCCGACGTGCCTTACGGCGTACTGCTCTCAGGCGGTCTGGATTCTTCAATTATTTCAGCGGTAACCAAACGCTTTGCCGCGAAACGCGTGGAAGATCAGGATCAGAGCGATGCCTGGTGGCCGCAGCTGCACTCTTTCGCGATTGGCCTGGAAGGCTCACCCGATCTGAAAGCGGCGAAAGCGGTCGCTGACCATCTGGGTACGGTGCACCATGAAATTCATTTCACCGTACAGGAAGGGCTGGATGCGATTCGCGATGTGATTTATCACATCGAAACTTATGATGTGACAACCATTCGCGCCTCAACGCCGATGTACCTGATGTCGCGTAAGATCAAAGCGATGGGCATTAAAATGGTCCTGTCCGGCGAAGGCGCGGACGAAGTGTTTGGCGGCTACCTCTATTTCCATAAGGCGCCGAACGCCAAAGAGTTCCATGAAGAAAACGTGCGTAAGCTGCTGGCGCTGCATATGTATGACTGCGCACGCGCCAACAAAGCGATGTCCGCCTGGGGCGTGGAAGCGCGCGTGCCCTTCCTCGATAAAAAATTCCTGGATGTGGCAATGAGCATCAACCCACAGGATAAAATGTGCGGCAGCAACGGCAAGATGGAAAAACATATCCTGCGTGAATGTTTCTCCTCTTACCTGCCGGAAAGCGTAGCCTGGCGTCAGAAAGAGCAATTCTCCGACGGCGTGGGTTATAGCTGGATCGATACGCTGAAAGAAGTTGCCACGCAGCAGGTTAGCGATCAGCAGTTAGAGACCGCGCGTTATCGTTTCCCGTACAACACGCCGGCCTCTAAAGAGGCTTATCTCTATCGTGAGATCTTCGAAGAGCTGTTCCCGCTGCCGAGCGCGGCAGAATGCGTGCCTGGCGGCCCGTCAGTAGCCTGCTCTTCCGCCAAAGCGATTGAATGGGATGAAGCGTTTAAAAGCATGGACGATCCGTCTGGTCGCGCCGTCGGCGTACACCAGTCCGCCTATAAATAAGCGGCGGAAAGTTGAGCGTAAAAACGGGTCTGCATGGCCCGTTTTCTATTGTATTTGGCGCAGTTACGATCAAAAATCGTCGTTTTTATCATCATGCTGGTTACAAGCCAGTCAAACGAAACGCGAAAGCAAAAAAACGACAAAAAACTTGTTGACGCTATTGAGTGCAGTACGCATAATGCGCCCCGCAACGCCGATGAAGGTAGCGCGAAAAAAGATGGCTACGTAGCTCAGCTGGTTAGAGCACAGCACTCATAATGCTGGGGTCACAGGTTCGATTCCCGTCGTAGCCACCATCTTTTTTGCGGGAGTGGCGAAATTGGTAGACGCACCAGATTTAGGTTCTGGCGCCGCAAGGTGTGCGAGTTCAAGTCTCGCCTCCCGCACCATTTCAGTCATCGGCTGGCACGGATGGGGTATCGCCAAGCGGTAAGGCACCGGTTTTTGATACCGGCATTCCCTGGTTCGAATCCAGGTACCCCAGCCATATTTCTGATGTAAAACTGATGCATGATCGGATCTTGGGATATCGCCAAGCGGTAAGGCACCGGTTTTTGATACCGGCATTCCCTGGTTCGAATCCAGGTATCCCAGCCACATCAGAAAGCAATAAAATTTGGCTACGTAGCTCAGCTGGTTAGAGCACAGCACTCATAATGCTGGGGTCACAGGTTCGATTCCCGTCGTAGCCACCATTTTATTGGGGTATCGCCAAGCGGTAAGGCACCGGATTCTGATTCCGGCATTCCGAGGTTCGAATCCTCGTACCCCAGCCAATTACAAACTGTTTATCCCAATTTATTGGGGTGTCGCCAAGCGGTAAGGCACCGGATTCTGATTCCGGCATTCCGGGGTTCGAATCCCTGCACCCCAGCCAAACAGTGTGAAAAAGCCCGCTTTTGCGGGCTTTTTTGCGTCTGTCGATCGGATGTTTTTAACGGGCGGCCGTACCGCCCGTGTCGCGCTTACAGTCCCAGCGCGTAACGCAGCGCCTGACGCTTCAGCACGCCCGCGCGTTCCGCAGCCATCAATCCTATATTCCTCAGCATACGCAGCGGCGGCAGGCGATTGCTGAAGGCAAAATAGAACAGATCCATACCGCTCTGCATCAGCAGGTTATCCCGTTGGCGCTGACGCTGATAGCGCAGCAGCACGCGCTCTGATGCCCAGTCCTCCGCCTGATTGCACGCCATGACTAACACATCAATCAGCGCATCAACGTCACGGTAGCCGAGATTTACGCCCTGCCCCGCCAGCGGATTGATGGTATGCGCCGCATCGCCGACCAGCGCCAGTCCGGGCAGCACATAACGCGTCGCATGACGGCGCACTAAAGGAAAGGAAGCGGCCTGCTGCACGCGAAAACGTCCCAGCCGCGCCGGGAAACAGCGCGCCACCTCTTTTCGCAGCTGTTCCGGCGTCAGCGCCCGTAGCTGACGAATACGGGCCGGGCTGTCATACCAGACCAGCGAGGCCCAGCGACCATACAGCGGCAACAG
>Ga0209463_1000797_pt1 | contig 21638 bp, 33 predicted proteins | sample AgamicMgSfrz_FD_187169 | JGI IMG/M metagenome (GOLD analysis project Ga0209463, IMG submission 187169) | Agave microbial communities from Guanajuato, Mexico - Mg.Sf.rz (SPAdes) (version 2) | ecosystem: Host-associated > Plants > Phyllosphere > Phylloplane/Leaf | place: Guanajuato, Mexico... | reverse complement strand
TAGATGAAAGTATAAAAATATTGAAAAAAATTATTCCCACATATATTCCTAAACATCGGATTCGTTTTCTAACAAATGGAATGTCCTTTGCTTTATCTAATTTTAGCCAGTATATACTCGAAAAAAAAGACGCCTAGTGGCGTTTTTTTATTCACCAGGTTGAAAACCTGGTAGATTTAAATTCCATTTTTTTGCATATGAAAACTGATATTTCGGTTCTTTAATAAGTTCTACAAAATGATGAATTGCCACATGATAATCACGTCTAGTGTACAATACGATTTCACTTAAAGTATCTTTATTTAATTTATTCTTTAAATACACTTGTTCATCCAAAAGATCAAAAATACATTCATCATACTCTTCTTCTGATATATTTCCGCTTACAAATGCTTGATAGGCATACATTGCATGTACAAATGTTTTTTCTTCTTGTGGAGTGAATGTTTTTTTATGTTTTAGGATGTGTGTATGATCTGTTAATTCTAGCATGCTTTCTTTATAGGGGAGTAGTCGTAATCGGTTTTTTGAATGCGTGAAAAAACAATGAAGAATTTCCGCCATATTTTTATGATGTTGAACACCAAAAATTTCTCCCCTTGCATCTAGATGCTTTTTAAAAAACCCGTTTCGATCATCTTCTCTCGTATAGTCTTTCCACAAATAGAAAAGAATTTTTGATGGATGGTTGCGATAACGAAATGAAAGTTTAATTCGCATTTCATCTTCATCCATTGCCTCATCAGATATAGGATTTTGATACTCTCCATTTGCTAAATTTACTAAACTATCGTGTATGCTTTGGATGTCTTCTTTGTGATAATTTATTGTTTGTTCCATTGTATAATTTTCAAAGTTATGATAACACATCCATTCTTCATGAACGATCTTATCATTAACGATGGAAAGAAAAACTCGATTAGGCATATCCCAGTTTTGATCGTAAAAAGCAAGTTCGACTACTTGTGCATTTGTTTCTTCATCATAAAAAAGATCTTCTATATCCATTCGTCCATTTAATTTCATTTTTATCCCTCTTTTCTATTCTTTTAAAAAAGGAACCTTAGGGTTCCTTTTATGGCGCAACATCTTCATCATATTGCCATTCAATGCTTTGTATTTCTTGCTTAGATGTTTCTTTGATTAAAAAGTAACTTCCAGGATTCATTTGTCCATCCAGTTCACCTTTATCTGTTGTTTTCCATTCCCAAGTGTCGTCTTCTTCTGTTATCACGCCATTTTCAAGCGTACCATGTAAAAAGTATCCATCTATATCCATTACTTCTTCTATTATTTCTATTACCGCTTCATAATCTCCATCGTTACATAATTGTTTGATTTGTTTACATTGCTCTTCTGTTAATTCAGCTGCACCCTCCCCATCTCTTGTGTACATGCCTTTTTCTCCTACGTAATAATCACAATAAGAAAAATCCCAAAAAAGACCCATTGTTGCTTTGTTTTTTTGAATTTGATCATTTTCATCCACATAATAGCCTTGTTCTTTTATTTCTTTAAACAGTTCATCTTTTTCTTTTTTTGCTTCTTTCATCTTTTGATTGATCTCGTTTAAACGCTCTTTAAATGCTTTCATGTGTAGTCTCCTTTTCACTTTTCTTTCTTTATTATACCATATTTGGGCATTTTAACGCCAATTTAAATGTAATTAAACATTCTTTTTTTCTATCTTTCTTTATCTCTATGATACAATAAAGAAAAAAGCGAGGAATAAAGGATGAAAAAAAAGATTCAAGGAAGATATGTCACAGATGTAAATATTATTCATCAATATGGATTTCATTTTGAATTACAATGTCCTTTTGAAATTACGATAAAAGAAACTTTTTACGAAGGAGTTTGTGTCATGTTTTTTGACACAAATAATAGTAGAAAAGAAGAATATCAGCTAGAAATTGACTATATTCAGTGTAAAAATGCAGATAATTTACCTTTTTCTCTTCAAAAAAAGATTGTAGATGATATCACGTCTTTACGTCTTAAAATAGAAGAAGCTATTTTTCAAAAAGAAGATACTTTTTCTTTTCCCTACATTCATTCGATTGTTTTTGAAAATGAACAAACGTATAAATCAGGGCAAAAAATTCAAGTTTCGTTTCAATTCGTTGAACAATCCGCTCCTTTTTCAACGACAACTCTTTTTTTCACAGAAGAAGGGATATGGAGAATGCCTCCTGGGATTTATAGTTATAATAAAGAAACAAACTTTCAAGGTCGTTATCGTTCAAATTCAGATCATGTGCTATTTTATGATTGCGTTTTTGATCAGTTGGTTGATTTTCTAAAAACGAAACCTGCGTTTCGGGTAAGGATGGCGTCAATGGGCGACAATCGTTTCTTTTTAAGCAGTTTATATCCAAAATTTAAACAAAGAAAAGGAGCGTAATTATGTTTCCAACATTCCAAGGAACATACGTCAAAATAGATGAAATCGAACAAAAATTTTACTATATGTATCGTCTATATATGGGTTTTGGGATTACAGTAGATAATGTTATTATCAAAGGATTCCTAGAAGTTCATTACCATTTAGACACTACTCTTACACAAGAGAAGTGTTATGAATTCGTGGCTTTTCGCACACTTGAACGCCCACTTCCTGAATATTATCAGCAAGTGATAAAAGAAGATGCAAAGAAAGTCATTGATTCTTTCCAACATTTTCTCTTTGAGCAAGAAGAAAAAATAAGCATACCTCAAATAAAAAATCCTGTGTTTATTGATAACCTAAATGAAGGAAGAGTTGAAGCAAAATTTTATTTAGAAGGGGAAAATTATCAAGATTCTACATTTCATATGAAACTTCATTACAATGAAAAAAACCAAACATGGAGGTATTTTCATTTGGAAGAACATATAGAAAAAGACGATTTATGGACTTTTTATAAACCATTAATCGGCGGATTTAGCTTCGAAGATCAAGTTTTTGATTCTTTATTAGATTATCTTCAACAAACGTCACGTTTACGTGTCAAACTTTTATCATTCGGAAAAGATCGGGAATATAACACAGTGGTGTATCCACTACTAAAAGAAAAGAGGGAGCAAGATGAACATTCCTGAAATCAAACAGTTAAAGACTGAACATTTATTTATTAAAAGTTTTCATCAAACATCTAAAACTTATTATGAAGTTACGATGATTTTTGAAAAGAGTGGACAAAAACTAGAGATTCAAACCGTTTTTGATTATGGGCAATATAGTGCAAAACCTTTTCATATTGTATATCCTGATTTGGAAAACAAAACCGAACAAGAAGTAGTGGCTTTTGCTGAGAAAATTGAACAAGAATATATCATTCCAAAAGAATTAGAACATCCGATTCCTGTAGTTCATTCTATTTTAGTTGAAGAAGAAGATTTAAAAATGGACCAAATGTTTCAAGTTACGTTTAAATTAGAAGAAGATCGTCAACAAAATTTAGATATCTTTTATATTGCGACTATGCGTTATAATTCTAATGGAGAATGGGTATGTAAAACAATAAAAGAGTTTTTACCAAATTATCATATGCCTGTTATGTGTGAACGAAACATCTTATTTTATGATGTAGTATTTGATCAAATAATTGATTTTTTAAAAACGAAACCTGTTTTTCGTGTACGAACAGCAACAATGGGCGATGAACGTCCTTTTCATTCATTGCTTTATCCAAAAATAAAAGACATAATAAACAAAAAAGATGCGTAATTATGCATCTTTTTTTTCATATAAAGAAAAAATTCCTTTATAATAAAACAAACAGAAAAAGAAAGGAATGAAGAACATGGATATTTCGGCATTAAGAGAAAAAGGCATTTTGAGTGGAAAAAAGATATTGGGTGATCGAATTGTGAAAGACGAAGGAAAAACATTGACGTACAAAGTAGGAAATTTTATCACTGTGTGCAAATGGGATGAACGTTTATTTACAACGATCGTAAACAACGTTCCTGATATTAAATTTCTTACTTGTTGGCGCCACGTGAATGAAGATAACTTAAAATCTTATGTAGTCGATTTATTTATTGATGCAAAACATGTTCGCATTTTCGCAGATTTTTTTCCCGACGAACTACGTTTTGCAACAAATATGGGTACAAGAAGCGAATTTAAAAACGTAAGATTTTCCTATTTGCCTGTTGTTTTTTCCGCTTTACATGATTATGTTCTCGAAAAAATGAAAATTAGACAATTGGTTCAACCAATACCAATTCGATATATGACATTTACAAAAGAATTAAAGGAGCAATTCTCATGATAAATACACATACAGATGTTGAAATTAATATTTTGGAACAACAAAATTTGGGATGGTCATATCAATTATTTTTGAGCTATGCTGTTACGATCGATAATTTTACCTATCACGGTTCTATAAATGCTTCTTATAATGTTTTAACAGAAAATGTAAACGGTCGTTTTTTCTCGTATGCATTAGCAGATACTGGTTTTTCTTTACCAAAAGATGCACGCCTTCTTTTAGATCGTGAAATGATTTTGTTTGAAGACAAACTCAAAAAGCATTTGATAAACAATGATTTATCGCTTGTTTTTCCTAAAACATCAGATATTTCAATAACAAAAGACAGTGCCTTTCAATCTAGTTCTCCTATTTATGTTCAGTGCACTTTATCTACTTTTCCAAGTCGTTATTTTGTGACTCGTTTACACATTCAAAATGACAAATGGACATTTACTCATTTTACTTCTTTTTTTAATGATGGTTCTCACGATCCACATTTTAATTTTAAAAAAGATAAATATTCACCTTATAGTGTTCAAGATTATATTTTTGATCAACTACTTGATTATTTAATGACTTCTCCCTCACATAAACTTCGGTTGCTTTCTCTTCTCCCAGGAAATCAACGAATGTATAAATGTGTATTTTATGAAGAAATAAGACATCAAATAAAAGAAAAGACGCTTTAGTAAGCGTCTTTTTTACTTATTATCTTATTTTTTTTCTAAAAAAGGAATGAGAATTCTAGGGGTTGCGATTCCTGTATTAGACAGGGTATGATTCGCTCCCTTTATGTTATACCGTTTGGATTGTTCTGTTCCAAAATACGAACAGCTATGTGTTTCTAACCAACCATATTGGTTCGTCCAAACTTCAATATCTATTTTTTTCTGATGATAGCCAGGATCAAGCACGGTTACATCTCGTTCTCGAAATGTCACATTATATTTTCGAAGCAGTTTTCGTGCATTTTCAAGCAGTAACTCAAAACGTTCTTCCACTTCATATTCTTCACAAAAAACATATTGTTCAATTTTTGTAAATTCTTTTACACGTTTTAATCCTTCATACTTATCTTCTGTTCGATAACACGTGTTTTGGGCGTAAATATTGATGCTTTCAACGGTGGAATCTGCAAAGTATTCAAGAATTCCTTGTTCTGCAGAACCTGCTAACACTTCATTTTCTCCGTATTGAAACGTATCTGTTTTAATATCTTGTGCATAAAATGTTTCAGGTGTGATGGTTGAAGGAACCGATAAATACTGAAAACCTGCATTTTCTAAAATTTGAGCACAATCAAGTAAAATATTTCTTTCCAACTTTGATGCTTCAAAATCCAGTTTATAAATGCCATTTTCAACGTGATAATTCATGATGAATTCGCTCCTTTTACACAAGATTTAATTGTTGATCGCCATACCACATAAAGTTTTCATCTGTTTTATCCGTGTTATATTGATCGTTCACATACACTGAAATGATTTTTCCGTTTACTTCCCACATATGATTTTGAAATTCATGTCCTTTATATGCGAAATGCTTACTTAACATTTCAATAATCCCTTGTGCTTTTGTATAATCAACTCCATGTTCGTTGATCCATTTATCTTGTTTTGTTGTGACTTCATCTAAACTTTTATCTAAAAATTTAATAGCAATTTGCGATACATTTTGATACGTTGCATACTCATTGATATCTTCAATAATATGTTCTACATTATTGTTCAATAAAACCGTATTCATCCGAATATTTGCTTGTTTGAAGTTGTCTGTTTCCATGTAATCTTTCTTGTATTTTAAAATTTGACTATCTTTTTCAAAATCTTTAGATACACGAGTGACTTCAATGAGCCAATCTTTAAATAAATCAAACTTTTCATCATGAAAAAATAAATTTCCCGATGTTTGAATTCGTTTGGTTTTAAAGATGTTTGCTTTTTCCATTATTTCTTTTACTTCTTGAAGAAAATTTACTTCGTATAGAGAAGGCTCTCCATTTCCGCTTAATACGCACGCTTTGAATTGATGACCTTCATTTTTTAAACGTGTAACATCTTCTGCTAAACGATCTAATTTTTCAGGTTTAAAATCCAATTTGTTCATTTTTGCAATACAATATGGACAATTTTTATCACAAGCGTAAGAAGATAATGTAATAATAAAATTTTTATATTTGTTCATGTTTTTCATTCTCCTTTTTTTGATTTTCTTCAAAAATAGCTACTTCGCTTCTCTTTCTGGCAAAAGTTAATAATTGTTCAATTGTAAAACCGAATTTTTCAGCAACTCCTTCAACAGCTCCCACAATATCTGCTAATTCAATAAGTAACATCAAATCATTTTCTTGTTTTTGTGCATCAAAAGCTTCATCTAATTCTTCTTGAATTTTTGATAATTCACCATATTCTCCTTTTTCAATTGGTTTTGTATGAAACGGACTTTTTTCTTTCATCCTTTTTCACTCCTTTTCCATTTTTTTCATTTTATCATGTTTTCACATTCAGTGAACGAAAACATAAAAAAAGATGCATACGCACCTTTTTTATTTATTGATTAATTTTTTAATTTGTTCAATTTGTTTTTTCTTGTAATAATAAGAACTTGATTTTTCTGCTATTTTCATATAGTCACCTTTGTGTTGTTTGTCCTCATTTATATCTTTATTGTTTACTACATATGCAAATTCAAATCCATCACTTGATTTAAGATGTACATGAACATGCTCATCAGTTAGATAAATGGTTGCTTTTCCTCTTTCGAAAAATCCCCATCCATCCCACAAAACACCATTTTTCATTCCACCTGTTTGTCTTTTTGCATAAAAAGGAACATGTTTAAAGACTTTTAAAATAGGTGTTCCATTGGATAAAAATTTTTCTGATTCTTTTTTCATACAAACACCTCCATCTTTTTTATTGATCAATTTTAAATTTTTCAAGTAACTCATTGAGTTCTTGTGCCATTTTCGCTAAAGATTTCACTGCTTCATTGATATCTGTAACCGTTGCAAATTGTTCTTCTGTTGTAGCTACTATTTTTTGGAATCCAAGCGAGTTCTCTTCTGCAATTCCAATTGTACGTTTCATTGCTTCTTCAATATGATTGGTTTTTGTTGATAACTTTTCCGTTAATACAAAGTTTTGTTCTATTTCTTTTGCTACAGTTTCTGCACCTTTTACCGCATTGTCAAAAGCACGTTCCACTTGTTTTGTTTTCTTAATACCTGCTTCTACTTCATTTATTCCTATTTTCATACTTTCAATTACTTTAGATGTATCTTGTTGATTCTCACGAATAATTTCAGCTATTTTTTTAGCAGAAATGGATGATTGATCGGCTAATTTTTTGACTTCGTCTGCAACAACCGCAAAACCCTTCCCGTGTTCGCCAGCTCTTGCCGCTTCAATACTTGCATTTAAAGCAAGTAAATTCGTTTGAGAGGAAATGCTTGTAATTAATTCAACAATTTGTCCGATTTCGTCCGAACGAGAACCTAATTTTTCAAGCGCTGAAGCAGAAGAATGAACGGAACATTCGATTTTATTCATTTGTTCTGTTAATTCTGATAGTTCATTGTTTCCTTTTTTTGCTTCTACAGAACCTTTTTCTGCTTGTTTTGAAACAGCAGATGATACATGAACAATTTCTGAAACATGATCATTGATTTCTTCAATAAGAGAAATGTTTTGATGATAATCTTTAATTTGGTTTTCTGAAAGTTCCGATGCATCTTGAATAATCGTTGTTATCTCTTTTGTTGCCAGTGAAATTTGTTCAATATTTTCTGATAAAACATCTGAGGAAGTGGTAACTGTTTCCCCTTGTTTTAATACATTTTTAATCAACTGTTGTAGATTATCAATCATTGAATTAAATGCTTTTGATAGCTTTCCAATTTCATCGGAACGATTTTCTTCTAAGCGGTGAGTTAAATCCCCTTCATTGTTTGATAATGTACTTAATACATCATTCATTTTATGTATAGGTTTAAGCGTCCATCTTACAATAAAATAAACAATAAGAGATGAAATCAACAAAAATGCAACCGTTATAAAACCAGAATATTTTAATAAAGCATTCGCTTCCACTAATGCTTCTGATTTAGGAACACGTATCATGATTCCCCAATCCATTTGAGAAGACTTACCGTACGCAACAATGGTATCAATTCCTTTTATGTTCACTTCTTTTATGCCACTTTTACCTTCAAACGTTTCTTTTACAATCGCATTTAGTTCTTTATTTTTTAAATCAGCGATGTTTTTTTTCAAGGTATCTTTTTTATTTTTACTTGCTACAATCGTCCCATCTTTTGTATAAACGGTTGCATAACCTGTTTTTCCTAATTTTACTTTAGAAATTAGATTAACCAAATCTTGAATAGGATCTCCTCCGTTACTTACACCGATAATATTTCCTTTATAATCATAAATAGGAGCAGCTGTTAAAACAATAGGTGTCCCTTCTATCCCTGGAGAAGCAGAACCTACAGGATCGACTGTAATAGTTTCTCCCTTTATTCCTTTTTCATAATGTTCAAACCCTTTTAGAGGTACTTTCACCCCAGGCAAATAAAGAAACCCCTCTTTATCAATAAAAGCAAATGCGTCTGGATTGTTGTTCCTTGCTGCCATTCGTTTGCTCAGTTCAACTGTCTCTTTCACATTTGCTGTTTTTAATTCGTTTGTTTCGGCTAATGAATTTTGAATTTCTTGTTTTCCTTTAATCCATACATCTACTAAATTTTTTACAACTTCCACTTCTCGATTCGCTTGTTTTTGAAAGGTATCAATCATATAATCTTTTGATTTTAAATAACCAAAAGCAGACACACTAATTAATGATATTCCCATTAATGTTGTCAGAACCACTGTGTTTTTCGTTGAGAGCTTCATCTTGCTAAAATTCACCTCCTGGTTTTATTCGTTTTTAGCGTTCTTAACTTTTAATACACTAATTTCCCTTTTATATAAAGTCAATAAAAAACAGCTTTATTTTATAGATTTTAACAAAGAAGATCCATTGATCAACAAACAAAAAAAGATGCTTAAGCATCTTTTTTTATTTCTTTATATTCTTGGATTTCTCTTTTTAAAACAGGCGTTTCATGATAAAGACCACTGTACTTCCATTCTCCAATCAAATCTTTTTCCGCAAAAATATTAAGAAAAACAGTCTCTCCTTCTATCCTTGTAACGGTTGCTCTTGACCATTTTCCTGCGCGTTCAAATTCAATTTTCATTCCTTTTTCCATAGTTGTCCGCACCTTTCTCTCTGTTTTGGATGACTTTCTTTATTATACCATGAATTCACTTGAAATTTCTAAACTTGTCGGTAAATATTTAAAAATAGATGTATCTGTGATACATCTATTTTTGATATAATTTCTTATTTATATCGTCTTGTATTTGAAAAAGTCTTGATCTCCGAAAACGATATTGGTAGCATTAACGAAGCCAATACAACCTTTTAGAAGAATATACAGAACTGTTTTTGTATATTTTTCTTTGTCTTTTAATTGTTCATAAATAATTTTTCCTATTTGATAAGAACGCGGTGTTATTTCTAATTCTTCTTTTTCTTCGTGAAATTTTCCTAGATGCAAAAAGGAATCTGTTTCATTAAAAGAAAAAACATCTAATTCTTTTATTCTTTTTTTGTACACCTACAATATAAAAATCAGGTTCCATAACTTTCCCCTCAAAGAAAAAGATTTCCATCAATCTTAAAATCATTTTTTGAATATATCGATCACTTTGCGTATATGGATTCTCTACTAAAAGAAGCACTCCTTTTGGATTTGATATTTCATTACGTACAATAGACTCTGCATTTTCTAAATCCCATTTTCCATTCTCTACTAATCCGATATAATCGTTCAAAAAATTCATTTTATATTCCATCATCTTTTTCATTCCTCTCTTATCCTTTTGATGTTTGCATTATATACCAAAAAATAAAAAATGATAAAAAAATAAAAACGCTTACGCGCTTTTATTGAAATAAATGTTCGATTTTTGTAAATAATGCAAATTTTTTAACCGTTGTCGGCAGTTTCGCATAAATTTTTACTATGTCTTTTTCGTTATTTTGAACGATAGGTTCAATGTATCTGTTGTATAAGATCTCTTCATCTTCTTTATTTTTTTTCTTTAACCAAGACCAATTCGTGGTTAGAAGTAAGAAATCATTACTATCTTTTAATGATACACTCATTTCTTCTAATTCCCATTCGTTTGTATTTTGATCTTCGCATAATTCAATCAACATTTGTTCAAGTTTTGATTGGAAAAGATGATGCGTATAATGAGTCAGTAAATATTTTATTTTTTCTAATCCTTTTTCTTCTTTTTTGATCATGTTTACGATGCTATAAATGCTTTTTTGCATATGCTTTTCTTCTTCTAAATGCGTTGTTAATTCTTCAATTTTTGATAAAACAGTTTCCATTTTCACATTCCTTCTTTCCTTATTTATTTTTTTAATTTTATCATAAAAAAAGTATTTATTACCAAAAAAAGTCGTGTTATAATAAGTTTGTATCAAAAAATAAAGCGTTTTCAAAAAAAGAAAGGGAGATATACATATGACAAAAACTAGTGTTCCATTTCATCAACAAGATATGCTTTTTTTAACGAATCATAAAGGAGAAGAATCAGAACGTGGACGCATTCCGAAACAAGCGTTTTATTGGTATTGCAGTGTTCCAGTCTCATCTAATTGGCTTCATTTCTTAGGTAAATATAACGAAGAAATTGGGTTAATGGCATTTTTAAATGTTTCCTCTTCTAAAATAGAAGAACTTGCAGAAAAACTTCAAAAAAAATGTAAATTTCAAGTGGTGACAAAACAAAATGAAATTGGTATTTGGTTTCCACTTGGCACAAAAAACGATATTATTCAAAAAACAATCGCTAAATTAAAATAAAAGACGCATATGCGTCTTTTATTTTAATTTAGCTGTAAATGGCTTGTTATCAAAGTCTTCCATGTGTCCTTTGCTTTTCTTTCCGCATCTCTCGCAACTAAACGGGTAAATAGGTCCTGGAAAAGGTCCAAATCCGCTTCCGTGATGCACCCATTCATGTCCTTCTTTCTTGCAAACAGGTCGTCGATAAGATTTAAATACCCACGCTAAATGAGCTTCAATTATTTCCCATACGTATGAAGCAATATAGGCAACCACAACAAAACAAATATAAAAAACAGTGGACAAAATTTGAGTAATAGCTTTCATTTCCTATCTCTCCTTTTTCTTTTAATTCCATATTATTGTAACACAAAAAAAGACGCATCGGCATCTTTTTTATAAATGAAATGTATTATCTACTAATAGTTTTACGCGGTATTTTGATTCTTTTTTTATACTCTCTTTTAATGCTAAAATGACCTTTTTTTCGTATTTTTTCGGTAATTCATGAATTGCTCGTTTTATAGGTTCTACTTTAGGATCATTATGAACAAAAACACCATGAACAACAAACACTTTTTTTTCTTCTTTATACATCGTCCAAATCACAATCGGTTCATTTTTTACTTTTACATAAAAGCCGAAATCTTTTGTTCCATTTTTTCGACTTACGATGTGTTCTTTTTTGATTGATACTTCGATGTCCATCATTTCAATTTTTTTAAAAAATTCCATGATCGTTTTATTTTGTTGTATGATATTTTGCCCAATGTGATGTTTTTTAAATGCTTCCAACACTTCTTCATTAGAACTAGTTATTTTTCCATCAATATCAAATGTTAATTCATGATGTATTCCATAGTCTGTTTCTATTTTATAGTGCCATTCTTCTGGATTAAAAAATTTTCGAAAATAATAGCAATTTTCTTCTTCTGCTAACTTCAATTTAGGTGCCATTTCCAATTCCCTACTTTCTTCTTTTCTTCTTTTTCATTGTAGCATATAATGGAAATAAGATAAAAATTTGTTTTTATGGTATAATTGAAAAAAAAGGAAAGAAGGATGACACATGAACAATTTAGTAGAAATTGGTATTAATTTAATGAGCCGACGTTACAATGATGATCGAGAGGAAGTAGTAGAAAAAGCGATACAGAACCATGTTTCTAAAATGATTATTACAGGAACAAACCTTAAAAATAGTGAACATGCTGCTGATTTTGTGACAAGATATCAGGATATCTTGTTTTCTACCGCTGGTATTCATCCTCATGATGCCAGACACTTCAATCGCAAAGCGATTGGAAAGTTAGAAAAACTTCTCGATCTACCCCACGTAGTGGCAGTAGGTGAATGCGGGCTTGATTATAATCGTATTTTCTCCTCTAAAGAAGATCAAAAAAAATGTTTCGAAGCGCAATTAGAACTTGCTAGAAAAACGGGAAAACCATTGTTTTTGCATGAACGTGAAGCGCATACTGATTTTGTTGACATTATGAGAGAAAATAGAGATTTGATCCCACGTTCCGTGGTTCATTGTTTTACAGGAAACGAACAGCAGTTAAAAACGTATTTATCTATGGGTTTTTACATCGGAATTACAGGATGGATTTGTGATGAAAGAAGAGGAAACGAACTTCAGAAAGCTGTAAAACACATTCCATTAAATCGTTTATTAATTGAAACAGACGGTCCTTTTTTAACACCCAGAACATTAAAACCAAGACCAAAAAATGATCGAAATGAACCTGCTTTTCTTCCTCATATCGCTGAACATTTAGCAAAATATATGAATGTTTCTGTTGAAGAAATCGCCGATCATTCAACAAAAAATGCAGAAACGTTATTTAAAATTTAAAATTAAATAGTCGCGTAAAACTTGGTTTTTTTATTGAAGAATTTTTGGATGATGGATTTAGATATTCAAAAAAAGACGATGAATTTCTTTTAAAATGGGATAAAACATTATTTCAATTAATGAAAAACCAAGTCAAGTTTGACTTGGTTTTTATGTTTTTGGCAAAAATTCATTTTCAACTAATAATGCCACACGGTATTTCGATTCTTTTTTGATACAAGACAATAACGCTTCGTGAAATTTATGATGAAGAGCTGGAGGTACTTCAAGTACTGCTTTTTTCATCTCTGTCTCTTTTAAAAAGATCCCTTGAATTCGTAATTTTTTCTCACCAAATGCAAGAAACGTATCGACTTCACCGTAATTACTCCAGATCACTAAAGGTGTTCCTTCTATTTTCATATAAAAGTTGAATCGCTTTTTATCATTTGTATAATCAATAGCTTCTTCTTTAATCAACTTGCATATAATTTTTTCTTCTTTTAACTCTTTTATTTCTTTTATAACTTTTTTTGCTTGGGAGAGAATATCTTCGCCAATAAGATGCTTATAAAAGAGAGTAGCATAAGGATTCATTGTCGGCAATGTCCCCGTATTCCCTTCTTTATTAATATGAATATGATATTCTTTTTCGTTAAATGCTTGTTTTACTTTCCCTTTATATGTCCAGTAATCTTTATCTTCTTCATAATATAATCGATGCATAGGTGAATTAAATTGAAATTGAATATTCATTTTTCTCATCCTTTTTTATTGTAATACCTTTATTTTACTTTACTTATGCAACGAAAACAAATAAAAAAATCAACTTAACGGTTGGTTTTTTTGATATAATAAAGGAAAAGTAATTATGCATGAAAGGAAGAAACGAAATGACAACTCTACTATCTGAATTAGAAAAACATGCTACCGATCTTTATCAAAAAATTCGATTAAAAGAATATATTCAACGAACAGAAGTTCGCGAATTGTTCCATGATTTCGATAATATCTTTCATCAAACAAATAACGTATTTCCTTTTTCAAAGGAAGATCCTTTGGAAGTGACAGGAATCACCACATTTCCTCAACTCATCGATCTTTTGTATGGACATCTTTTTTTCTATCGTCGAATTTTGGAATCGTTTATGCTCCTTGAACCAAAAAAATTACAAACAGTACGAGAAAAAATCAATGATATGATTGGCGTAATGGACAACATGAGGATGAAACGATGAACGTCAAAAAAGAAGCACTTCTTCAGTGGGTTAAATCGTTTCAAAATGAAAGTGATGCGTTAAATGGATTTGAAGCTTTTTTAAATCATGATCAAGTCGAAGTTTTTCAACACAAAAAAAGACATTCTACCATCACTTGGAACGAAGAACTATATAAATACTTATCCAAAAAAATTCCAATTCAATCTTTTACCTATTTGCATTGCAAAACCAAACACTCTCACATTGGAAATAATTCGTTTAAAATTACATTTAAAACCCCTGATCACCCAAATGAATTTCATTTTGAGTTTATTATTTGTTCGGAAAAACACATATCCATTTGGTTCTTTCCTATGAATAATCATTTTTCCACTTTTTTTCTTGAACAAATACTCATTCCTTTTTTTCAAGCATTGCTTGATTATTTTAAACATTATTTTGCAAACTTTTTTCCTTCACAACGTGTTCGTTTTTTACTAGAACAACCGTTTGAATATTGCTATGATGCCAAGACATATTTTCAAAGATAAACATTGTGTGTTATCGCGCGATGTTTTTTTATAAGGAATTTTTTTAATTATCTCGTATTAACAAATCGAGGTGAGAATATGGAACAATCAGCCAAACAAAGGTTTTTAAAAGAAACACTTGAAAAAGCCAATGCTTATTATGTTGAACAATTAAAAAAGTTCGATGAACATGTGACATTTGTTTTAGATGGAAAGTTATTTACCTATCATTGGGAATCTTCTTTTTATCATTTTTTAGATTCATCTCTTTCCATGCCTTCTCTTTTTCTTTGTTATTCTATTTGCAGCCAAGGTGTACATTCTTTTCATATTGAATTTACATTAAATAAAACCTATCGTTTAACGATTGATTTCCTTTCCAACGCTGTTTGTTTTTCATTCACTATGAAACAAGATGCGATTCGTTATGTAGGCGTTCCATTTAATACCTTAAAAAAAGAACCTATTTTTCTTGCACTTATACATACAACTGAACACTATTTTTTGAAACACCCTTCTTTTAGAATTCGATTAACATCTGGTTGTTTATCTTTTTCGTATGCCCATGATATTTTAAAAATAAACCAAAAATAAAAAGTAGTATTTCTACTACTTTTTATGTCGGATTGCTTCTATTTTAAATAACAAAGCTGATAATTTTGCTTTTTCAGATTCTTTCATTCCTTCAAATCGACAACCATATACAAATTCGCCGTTTTCCTCTACTATTCGAACAACCGAGCATGTCAACTCAAAAACTTGTTCTTCTAATTCAAATTGAACATATAAAAAGGTATTTTTTTTCATTTCAACTTTCTTAGAGAGAAAAAAACTAATTCCATTTCCACTTATATCTCGTATATAAACTTCATAATCTCTTTCTGCTTCCAAATTAACAACACTCATTACTTTATCATAAAAACGCACACGAAAGAAATCTCGTTGATTTGCCATCATACATTCCCCCTTTTCTCACATTTTATAAAAAAAATCTTTTTTTTCAACATTTTGCCATTATAATTAAACAAACAGGGGGTGTATAAGGTGTCTAAACAACTACTAAAAAAAGAATTAATCCTCATTGATTTTCAACGTAATGAATTTTTATTTTATCACGTGGAAGTATTATCCGTTGGATACAATGAATTACAAGTAATCACCACGTCAGGAAAACTTGGAAACAAAGGACGTGAACACATTATTCGAGTAAGCGACTACAAAGAAGCCATGAAAATTGCATATGGTCGTATTTATGAAAAAAAATCTGCGGGGTATCTTAGTAAACAAAAAATGAAAGATGCTATTACCGCTGCTGCTCAATTTTATTTACGCGAACAAAAAACAAAATCACCCAAAAAAACCTATCAATGTAGCCTTTGCCGTCAAACAATTGACCCTAAATTACATAAAAAAATTAATGAATGGGCAAGAGGGGAAGGGAATTGGGATTTTTCACCTTCTTTTATTGGGTATAAAAAAGTATTATGTGTTACGTGCCAAATTGAGCATGACATCTTCAAAAAACGAGCAGGAGAAAAAAAAGATGCATAAAATCCATCTTTTTTTTCGAAAAAAATCATGTTTTGTTGTATAATAATACTAGAAACCTTTAAGGGAGGAATTACAGATGACTCAAAACGAAGTAACATTCGAAACACTTAAACAGGAAGCGAAAAGACGACACCACAAAATCAAATTTGCAATGTGTGAACAAATTGAAAAAACATTCGAACGTTTCGGAAAACAAACAGCTTTGGATGAATTAAAACGATTGCAAGCAGATGTAGCGAAACGTCCACCAACTCCAGATACACATGAACGAATGGAATCTATCAATGCCTTAAAGAAAATTATTAAATCTCAGCCATAATACGTACACAAAAAAGTCAAATCGAATTCGATTTGACTTTTTTTATTCGTTTTCCCACACACCCGACATTTTTTGTTTTAACGTTTTTCGACACATCGGACAAGGAAATTCGGCTTCTTTTGGCTCCGTCCAATTCACTTGTCGGCATCGCTCACATTTTCCTTGATATGTCGCGTGAAAATGCACAAAAAATAAAGCATCAGGATGTAAATCTTCCATTCCTATTGTTCCTTTCACACCACAACTTCGACAACCTTCTTCTCGATCAAATGTTACATCCCCTGTTACTACTTGTTCATCTCCGCATGCTTGACAGATTTTTGTACATGTATGATTCTTATCAACCGATGTTAATTCTAAACATGTTCCGCATTGTAAAATGCTATATTGTTCCCCTTCATTTAATGCTTTTTCATATCCGCATGTACAGTGAAAAAATGTATTATAATTCACAAAAACGCACCTCCATTTAAAGGTTTGTTCCAGAGAGGCGTCAAAACCTTTTAGAGAAAGGAGGAATTTCTATGAAAAAACGATTGATCATTTTTGCTAGTCTTCTTGTTTTAGTTAGCGTTGCTGTTTTTTTAATTTTTCATTATGGAGAAAATGAGGAAAAAACATCAACCAAACCAACAACTAAAAAAGTAACTTCTACAACTGTTTTAGTTGTGAATTCAACTCACTCGTTTACATCTACTAATACAGTAAAATTTTTAACGACTAACGTCGATCATTTACAAAACATTGATTCGAACATTCGATTTATTTTATTTCCAAAAGAAAAAACAGTTTCAGAGAAACTGCTTCAAGAATTGATTGCAAAAAAGAAAGTGATTTTATTTTATGGGGAGAACGTCTTGCCTGAAAACGTCCAGAAAAAAATTGGATTAGAATTTGATTACGAGGGGACAACGATTCAATCTTCCATTCCTTTTACGTATGTTATGTTTGGATATGGCTATTCAAAAAGCGCAAAAGGAGAAACCATTTGGTTTGTACAAAACAATTCAAACGCACAACTAGAACAAAATATCATACAATTTTTCGATAATCATTCAGAAGAATTTTAAAAATGAATAATTTCTGATTTAGGCATTTTATCTTCAAATAAACGTTTACTAGTTTGAATGTTATTTTGTTCAAGCATCACTTTGCGAACATTGTACACATATTTTTTTGTTTCGCGTTCCCAAGTCACAGGCACTTTCTTTTGATACATATCTTTTACATACCCTTTAATCATCAGTTTTTCATCACTCCTTAGTTTAGTATATGCACAAATAAAAAACAAAGAACTTTTGGTTCTTTGTTTTTTATTTGACATATACAACATTTCCTAAAAACTTGTCCCAATCTGGCTTGTTGTCTTTTTCCTCCTCAAATAAGTCCATTCGACGTTCTAAAACCGACAACGCTTCTTTTTTTCGTCTAAAAAACCAAAGTGTTTGCTGATATTCTTTTAACAGTTCTTCGTTTTTTTCAAAAAACAAAAAAGAACCCAACGGTGTTTTCGGAAATTTGTATAGGTTGGCGTTCTCAATGTCTTTGGCAAGGTTCGTTATTTGACTAGGTTTAACTCCTAATTTTTCTGCCATATATTTTGGCTTAACGAGCTTCATAAAAACACCTCCCTCTTTTTCTATATTTTACCATAAAAACAGAAGGATTATCTTATTTATTTCTTGACTTTGAGCGAAATTCAGTTAGTTTTAAAATAGAATGGAGAAAGGAGGTTTTTTGGATGAAAAAAATGTATTTATACATGAGTTTTTTTGTTTTTTTGCTTTGTTTTTTCGGCATAAAAGAACGGGCTTTTGCTGAAACGGTATGGACAAGCGGTTGTACAACGCCTGATAATTATATTTCTTATGGTTCTGCTCCTGTTTACACGACCAGTTATAAATATGGAACCGAATACTACACAACGAAAGATAGTAAAGGAAATATTATTAATAATTCTCGCAGTGTCACAGGAGAATGTACAGCAGAACTTCGTTATACATCAGGAAGTAATTATGGCGGTTCCATTGCCTATTTTGTCAAATATACCGCACCTGGTTTAACAACTGCTTATCAAACATTTCCCGCTTATTACATCAATGATATTCAAGTATCCGTTGATAACTATTCCTATCAAGATGAGAAAATGCCAAGTCCTACTTGTACAGCCACTTATGGAAATGGCGAAACAAAAGATTGCACGAACGACCTTCGTGTAAGTAGTGATACAGGATCTAATTCTACTATTCGTAAAATTTGTTATCGTTATGATGAAAATAATCATTACGGGGAAGCATGTACAACACGTGTATATGTTCAAAGCGTTAATATGACAGGTCCTTCTAAAAGCTATACAGGCGAACATCAATATTTTACATGTAAAGCTACGTTTTATGACGGTTATTCAAAGGATATTACCAAATACTCAAACGTGTGGTCTGCTGATCCTTATAGTTACATAGGAAAAAGTTGGAAAGATACAGGCTATTCCCGTCCAGATGGAAAAACCTATTATCCAACAGCCGTCAATGATTTTTATTCGGTAGATCCTGTAAGCAAAACCTATACCGTTTATTGTAAATACTATCCGAATTCCGCTACAAATTATAGCAATAAATGGGTAAGCGATCCTGATCGTGAAAAATCAGATTCAATTAAAGTGCAACACATTGGAATTAGCTCCATCGGTATTGACGCAATTGATCCTGACACAGGGAAAGTAATGACCTATGATAGCAATTATAAATATGATTATGATTATATTACGGGTCATTGGTATGACTTTAAAGGTTATGTTCAATTTAGTGATGGTCGAAAAAAATATTTAACATCCAGCAACGCTCCTGAATCTTTTTGGACAGCTTATCCATGGTACAAAGGAAAAGCAGCTTATGAAAAATGGAATACTTATGATACCAATATGACCGATGATGGCACACAACATCGTATCCCTGTAGATGGACAAAACACGGTTATCTTCGAATATTTCAATCGAAATGTTCCGTACGGTGGAAATAGTGACGCAGCTTATATAAATGATCAAAAAACCCGTACATTCCGTGTGCTACAGTCCCATCAAATTACAGGACTTGCCATTCAAGGTGCTACAGTAAATCAACCTCCTAAAACAACCATTACACGAGGAAACACTGTAAATTATACAGCATGGGTTATTTGGAGCGATGGAAAAAAAGAAGACTTCACAAATCAAGTAACATGGGTAAATGATGAAATGATTTCTCCAGGAGTCTTTAAATTTGACCGCGAAGGAAATAACGACAAACGAACCATTTCTGTTTATTTGGGTGATCAAAATCGAACATATGGATTGAAAGATTGGGATTTTGTTATGAGTCAAATTGAAGTAAATGTCGTAGATAACTGTAGTAATATTAGTTATTTACGTTGGGGATGTGCTGTTCCAACCACATGGCAAACAAAATTCACAAATCCAATGACGAATTTACTTCCTCCAGCTAGTATTTATGGACTTTCTTCTTGGGATGAGAAAACAAATCCATATCATTTCTATTATGAATTTACCGTAACAGGAATTAGTAACTCTGTTGGAAGTCAATAAAAAAACGACGTAATTGCGTCGTTTTTTTATGTATATAAAATCGGTACTCTTGATGTAAACATACACACTACTTCGTAGTTGATTGTATTATTTTTTCGAGCTACTTCGTCAACAGAAATTTCGTTTCCGATTAGTTCTACTGTATCACCTATCGAAATGGTTTCATCCACTTCAATCATCAATTGGTCCATACAAATCGTTCCAATCATCGGGTATCGTTTTCCGTCAATGCACACTTCTCCTCCTCGCTTGCTATAACTACGAGGAAGTCCATCTGCATATCCGATCGGAATCGTTGCGACATATGTGTCGTTATTTGCTGTAAATGTTTGTCCATATCCCACTGTTTCACCTTTTTCAATGCGTTTTACATGAGTAATTTCGCTGCAAAGAGAGAATGCTTGTTTTAAAGGTGTATGTGTTTCTTCTTGAACATCACTTGATGGTTGTAATCCATATAATGAAATACCTATTCGGGCTAGATTAAATACTTCTTTTGGAAAACGCATAGAAAAAGCACTGTTGGCACAATGAACCCACGAAAAAACAAATTGTTGTTGATGAAACATACTTAGTACATCTAAAAACCGTTGATATTGTGTCATGACGAAATCATTTTTTGTTTCGTCACTTGTTGCAAAATGAGTAAAAATTCCTTCTGTTTTAATACGTTGATGAAGCGAAAGTTCTTCCATGAATTCGTTGATATTTTTCGATTCATTCCATTTCAGTCCTAATCGATTCATTCCTGTGTCCACTTTAATGTGAATATGTAAAAAAACATTTTCTTCAAGTGTTTCACTCGCGTCTTTAATCCATTCTTTTTGAAATGCACATAAAGACACATTATTTTTCCCTGCTACATTTACATGTCTTACATGTACTCTTCCTAAGACTAAAATAGGATGATTAATTTCCGCTTTTCGCAAATTTAGTGCTTCATCAAGTGTGGCTACCCCTAATATTGCACATCCTTTTTCAATCGCTTTTTTGGCAATTTCTATCGATCCATGACCATAGGCATTCGCTTTAACAATCGCCATCCAATCAGAAGTTCCTAAAGGCTCTGTTAACATTTGTATATTTTTTTCAATAGCTTTCATATCTACTTCAATCCATGTTTCACGGTACATTAGTCGATCACCGAAAAGATGTCTTCAATTTGAGCCAACGCATCTTCCGCATTGTCTCCCAGTACATCCATTTCCAATTCTTCTGTTCCTTCTTCTCCTTGGCTGTACACTTGAATACGTACTCCTGATAACAAATCATATGCGCGTAAAATAAAATTATTGCTAAGTTCTTTTGTAAACAATAACGCGGTTTTATGAAGTCCATCTGTTATATCATAAATTTCTTCTCCCGTTTTTACGACAGGCGCTTCTTGTAACAAAAGTCCGTTGTTTTCTTCTGCTTCTGCAATGACAATCCATTTTTTTTCATCAGGATCTTTTTGAGAAGTCAC
>Ga0209463_1000796_pt1 | contig 21660 bp, 14 predicted proteins | sample AgamicMgSfrz_FD_187169 | JGI IMG/M metagenome (GOLD analysis project Ga0209463, IMG submission 187169) | Agave microbial communities from Guanajuato, Mexico - Mg.Sf.rz (SPAdes) (version 2) | ecosystem: Host-associated > Plants > Phyllosphere > Phylloplane/Leaf | place: Guanajuato, Mexico... | reverse complement strand
TACGTTTATTTAAAATGGCTGTGATACCCAAATCCTTAGCAATTGCTTCTGCCTTGCTCTTCATTTCTTTGACAGGAGAACCATCTAAAGTTAATGGCAAGACAATATTTTCTTCCACCGTTAATGTATGCAATAGATTAAAATCCTGAAAGATAAATCCTAATTCATTTCTTCGGAACTTAGCCAGTGCATTTTTCTTGAGCGTATGTGGCATTTTCCCTTCCATCTCAACAGAGCCTGCCGTAGGGGCGTCATTCGTAGAAATAATATTTAATAAAGTTGTCTTCCCACTTCCAGAAGGACCCATGATCACAACAAATTCGCCTTTTTCTATTTCAAAATTAATATCAGTAAGGGCACGGTAAGCTACTTTTCCTTCGTAAACCTTACTTACGTTTTTAAGTTTAAGCATAATCTTTCTCCTCTCCAACAATTCTAGTAAAAGTATAGCCTGAATGAGATATGCCATACTATCGATTATGCTTTCATTAACCTTACATGAATGTAAGATTTTGCGTGTTGGAAAAAATAATCCTTACCGTTGTGCCTACTCCGACCTTTGATTCCAATTCAATACGATGTTCTAATCGGTCCGCCACTTCTTTAACTAAATAAAGCCCCATACCGGTAGATTCTCGATATTTGCGCCCATTTTCTCCTGTATAAAATTTATTAAAAATACGTTTCACATCTACAACTGGTATCCCAATCCCAAAATCTCGCACTTCAAGAATGGCTTCCCCTGACTGTTCATAAAGGGAAATAATAAGATGCTTTGCTTTTCCTGTTGAATATTTAACGGCATTATGTACAAGCTGTGTTAAGAGAAAGAAGAGCCACTTTTCATCTGTCTCTACTGTTATTCCTGGCTTCTCTTCTTTAAATTGAGGATACACTTCATTGCGAATGTAAAAGCGCTTGTTTTCCTGATTCACTTCGTGTACTAGCTTGGAAAGAATAACAGGCTTAATCTGAAAATCTTCTGTAATGGTACGGAGTCTTGCCATATAAAGAACGGTATTCAACCCGTTTCGCATTCGGTCCGTCTCTTCCCGGATACTTGATGATTCTGGCTCATCAAGCGTTTGTGCTGTTAGCTCAATAATAGAAAGTGGTGTTTTCATTTGATGGACCCAACGATCCATAAACAATAAATGCTCATCCTGCCTTTCCTCTGCTTTTTGGATTTCTTCTTGGAATAAACGATATTGTGCGATTAATAATTGATCAAGAGCTTCTGCAATGGGTTTTGCTTCGGTAGTCTCAAGCGATCCATCCAATGTTTCCATTGGATTCTCTAGCCTTTGATAGAATTTTCTTCTACTTATATATTGATACAGCAAGAATACTGTTATGAATATGATTGATAGAAAAATAGCATATAGACTTACTCCTATCCCCCGGTAACCATCCAACCAAAATAGAAAAGGGATCAAAACACATTGGAAAAGTTGTAACATAATCAATAAAATATGCTCACGAAAGAATAGCTTCATGCTTGTCCCTCTTTCCAAGTCGGACGCAAACGATACCCCGCCCCTCTTACCGTTTCCACAGCCTCTTCAATCCCTAGCTCTTGGAACTTTTTCCGAACACGAGCAATATTTACATTCAATGTATTCTCATCAACATATGCTTCATCATCCCAAAGCTTTGCTAATAAATCCTGCCGTCCAGCAACACGAGGATATCGGTCAAGTAAGCTTTCGATAATGTCTGTTTCCTTTTTAGTCAATTGGGTCACTTTGTCTTTAAATCGTAATTCAAAACGTTCTGGGTATAAACTCAAACCCTCTTGATGAAGCACTCTTTCCTCATGCTTAGTCGCATATTCCCCGTATGCACGGCGTAGTTGACTTCTAATTTTTGCCATAACAATATCAGGATGAAAGGGTTTTGTAATGAAATCATCCCCACCATTTTCAATTGCCATTACTTGATCCATCTCACCTGTTCTCGCTGAAATAAAAATTACTGGGCAAATGGATTCTTTACGAATTTGCCGACACCAATAGTAGCCGTCATAACTAGGAAGATTAATATCCAGTAGTAGAATGTCCGGCTGCACTTCTCTAAATGTATCTATTATGTTTTCAAAATCGATCGTTATGATTGCCTCATATCCATATTTTTTTATGTAGGTGCTGAGATATTCTGCGATTTTCGCATCGTCTTCAATAATCATGATTTTATGCATGCTTTTTACTCCTAGTGATTCAAGTCTATTACATTAAATGTAACATAGGTATTTCTTTTAAAACTATTGATATCATTTATTTTGTCCATATCTTAACATATTGTGCAAACAGATAGCTTCCACATTTGGTTTCAACGCTATTGAAAAGATTTAATGGAATAACTAAGGAAGACGTAGAATTCTTAGAGAAAGAATTAAAAGTACAGTTACCTATAAAACATGCCTTGCTTCTATTTTTTATGTATGAAATTACTAAATTTTAATTCGTTCTTGTTTTCTAATTGTTGGCTTATTGATGATATGTGACTATTATGCCAACTTGGCTTTTAAATAACAGTTGAGCCAAAAAAAATTTGACTTTGGCCCAACTCTCTCTATTCAAAGATTAAAGTAACTTATTCACTTGCCCACATAATAAGTTTCTGCCGGTCCCAAATAACTAGCTGCGGGCTTCTTTCCCGCTGGGTAGATGACTAGCTTTTCCAATACAAATCCCGGGCTTATCGCATAAATTCTAAGTGTATTTAGTCCTTCCTTACAATTAATTTTACTACAGTATGTGTGAATGTTATCCAGCACTCCCACTCCCCAGTTTTCACTTTCCCCGACGAGATATTCTTCCGGAATGATATTCACCACGTTGATGTCATCCTCATTTGCTTGGATACCACAGAATAACATATTATCCTTTGTCACTGGATTAGAAGGCTGCATATATAGTTCTATTTCATGCGTTCCAGCTTCCGATACCACAACATGATACTCCAGATAAGGTGCGTCTTCTCCTGCAGTAAAATATTCAGTTGTTGGAAAAGCCTTCATGGCAGATAAAGTCTTGCCATAGCCCTCAAGCACTTCAAATCGATAAATATCTCCTTGCTTATTCGTAGCTTCCTTATTCAAGAAATAATGTTCTGCTTCGATAGAAATATAGCCAGTTGTTTCAATAAAGGTCCTTTCTGCGAATTCACTGAAATCCACTTCTAACATGTATACTAATATGGTACAAATACCACAAGGCATTTCTACTACGATACGACCTTCTGCCTCCCCATTCCATTCCTCACGATTAATCTTTATCTGAATAACTTCCGTCGTTTTTTCTCTGCCGTCTAAGCTGCCACCTGTCTTAGAACAACTTAACCATTTATTTTTGCAAGTAATTGTAAAGTCGGCATTTTTATCACTCATACTAGAAATAGTGAATGTTGCTTCTTCTATATTTGGTTGTAAGAAAGCATCTACATACAAAGTATTGTTATGCCAAGCTGGTCCCTCGGAATGCTGATCCGTTCCATCCACTGAAACGACTAGTCTCGGTTTATTAGCAGGCAATACTTGCATAAGAATCGGATTTTGGCAGCCCTCTTCATTCCAATTTGTAAAACCGATGTGCTCTGACATTCCCATTCCATACCACTTGCCATTATTGATTGTATGATAATGCTCGACCAGCTCCCTATCTCTGTTCAGGCATGCACTAATCTGTTCCGCTAATTTGTTTGCTTCCATTTTACCAAGCTTGGCATCATAATGATTTTTCCCTGCAAGCAGCCACATCTTCTGCAAATTCAAATTTCCAACAGCAGGATAATAAACTAAGGAGAAATACATGGATAATTTCTCTGAATCTACAAGCTTATATAGTTCATCGGCAATTTGTAAAAGGTAATCGATTTGCTGTAATGTCTGATCTGATTCCCTGTAATTTACCGGATGATAGACAGCTGCATGCATATGCTCTGGTCTGCGATTGTGGGCAATTTTTGTATAGCCTGTAAGCAGTTCAAAGACTTTCTCCTTTTCCGCATTACTAAATACACCATCAAACTGTGTATTGATCCATTTTCTCGTATAATCATCTGTCCTATTTTTTGCCGTAGTGCCCCATTTTTCAAAATCATAAGCCAAATCTAAAAAATAAGATAATGGGAATTCCTGTGTAGCAATATCGCCTACATTGACAATCCATAAATCGCGGACACCGAAGTCATAAGCCATCGTCATTTGTTCCCAGATCTTCGGAAGATAAGAGCTGTTGATCCATTCATAGGAAATGGGTCCGCCGTGATAATCAAAGTGATAATACATACCATAGCCACCTTTATGGTTACGCATTTCTTTTGTAGGCAAGGTCCGGAGATTCCCATGGTTATCATCACAGAGCATGAGAATTACATCCTCAAGTTCCTCAGAGTTCATTAACCCTGGTGTCTTCTCATCTCCATAAAAGAAAGGCTCCACTTCTTTATATAAAGCTAGCATTCTAGGAACCTCGGAAAGACTTGGATTGATCTTTTCCTGGATTAGTTTGTTTTGCGTCTTAATCACATCTCTTAGCAATTCGATATTATCAGCAAGTGTCGCATCTTTCCCCATGATAGTAGTGTCTGCTTCGCCACGCATACCTACCGTAATAACATTTTCAAATGAGCCGTTACGCTTAAGACCATCTTCCCAAAACTTGATAATCCCTTCTCTATTCGTCATAAAATTCCAAGCATCTCCATAAATAGAGTCTTTTCCACGTAAATATTTATATTCCTCGCCATTACGCAAACAAGGCTCATGATGGGAGGCTCCCATGACAACTCCATACTCATCTGCCCGTTCAGCATTCAATAAACCTGGTCCATCCTCACTGAAACGTGCGGACCACATGGCTGGCCATAAATAATTCCCTTTCAACCTCAGTAGCAATTCAAAGACATGATCATACATGTCAGCATTAAAGCCACCGTAATTCTTCGTCGTCCAGTTCCCAAAGGCAGGCCATTCATCATTGATAAAAAAGCCACGATAACGAATAGAAGGTTCCTTCGATATATATTTGAAGTTATCTTTTAAAGTGAATAATTCTTTACGCTTTGGCTTCACATCACTCCAGTCCACCAATGGAGAAACTCCTAAGCGCTCTGATAGATGAAACAATCCGTATATGGTACCGCGTTTATCACTACCAGCAATTACAAGTGCTGTTTCCACGCCGTCAAAAGGATTTTCAATCACTTGAAACAAATAGACCTCTCTCTTTCCTGTAATTTCGGAGAGATTAATTAGCTTTTTCTCCGCCAATTCATCAAGCATTGGACTGTGACTTACCGTTCCATATAAAACAGCATACTTCCCTAGCTTCTTTCTGTCTGTCGTTGCTTGTGGTGCATAGCCAAACACCAACTCGACATCATGCATCACCTTTTTAGCAATTTTATGTACTCCGCTGAAAACCTCTTTTTCTAGAAAAAATAAGGAGCCCGAATCATCTGCTGCACTTTTTAACATCTCTTGGTTCATTATAAATTCCATCTGAACACCTCTTTACTGATTAGTTATGATAGATTTTCTACTACTATTAATGTTTCTGTAAGCGATTACCATTCGTTCTATAACAAATAATACCATATACTAGATTTGAAATGTGCAAAAGAATACAGACTACCATCATTTTCATAGTTAAGAAATTCTATTTCATAAAAAGCTTTATGCCAAACCAAAAATATAAAAAAGCGCAGTAAGAAATCCTACTGCTCAGCCATATTCAGCCTTATTTGAAATTTCACCTTATCTCCCTCTAGTCTTTTCAAAAAAAGCATTCACTCGCTTCCCTATAGTATCCTCCGAAACCGTCAAGAGCTTTCCATCTCCTACAATCTGTTTTCCTTCTACGAAAACAGCCTTAATAGCATTGGGCTGCATCGAATAGACAATATTTGCGATTAAATTTGTTTTTGGCAGCAACGATAAATCGTTCGTATCAATCGCTATAAAGTCTGCTTGCATTCCCGGCTCTAATTTTCCGATTGGCAAACGTAAAATTTCTCCGGCGTTTTTCGTTCCCATCTCAAATACTTGCTGGGCATTCACACATGTTCCATCAAGTCTATCTACTTTTTGTAAAATCGAACACATTCTCATTTCTTCAAAAACAGATATTCGATTATTACTGCATGCGCCGTCTGATCCTAAGGTGATGTTCACTCCTACTTTGGCCAAATCAGGAATTTTCGTAATTCCATCAGCGAGAAACATATTGCTGGAAGGGCAATATGCAAGGGATGTGTTTCGTGAACCTAACAGCTCTATTTCCGTTTGCTCTAGCCAAACTAAATGAATCGCAATCATGCGCTCATCTACTACTCCTAATGAATTCAAATAATGAACTGGTCGAAGTCGATATTTTTCTAACGTCTCTTCGACCTCAAACGGTTCCTCTGCTACATGAATATGGAAGGGGGTATCTATTTCACATGCGAGACGATGCCCAGCTTTAATCATTTCTGGAGATGCGGCATGAGGGCTGTGTGGCGCAGGCTGTATATGTACCATTGAACTGCCTTGATATTTTTTCGCTAACTGATACGTCCTTGATACTGCTTGATCAATTGTCTCCATATACGCTTTCGGAGCCCCATCCCAATCATACATCGTTCGTGCTAAAACGAGTCTAATTCCAACATCCTTTGCTGCTTGAATCACGGCTTCATCATACGCTACCCCATTGTTATGGACATAGAAAAAATCGCTGACAGTCGTCGCTCCATAGCGTAGCATCTCCCCAAACGCAAATAATGCACCAGTGTATATCGCCTCTTCATCTAAGTAAGGTGTATATTTATATAATGCTTCGTCCCGCCATTCTAAAAAAGGTCGATCTACAGCAATCCCTCTCAGTAAACTTTGAAAGGAATGATTATGTGAATTTACGGTGCCTGGAATAACCGTCTTTCCTTCTAATGAATGGATACTTGCCCCTTTATATTTTTCTTTTAACTGTCCAGTCGGACCAATCTCTTTTATCACACCATTTTCCACAAAGAAGCTAAATTGATCATGAAACTTTGCATTTGTATAAACACTATCCGCTATAAATAAATGGCCCATGCTTTTGCCTCCTTATAGACTGTTATCCAATGCCAAAATAGAATGCAATAATACGTTTCCGACTTTTTCAATGTCATCAATCTGACTTGCCTCTTCTGGACAATGACTTTTCCCTGCTAAACTCGGAACAAATAACATACCAGATGGTGTAATGGATGCCATATGTGCTGCATCATGGCCTGCCATGCTGCTTAATCGATAAGTAGGATAGCCTCGTTTATTCGCCTGCTCCTCACAGCATGCTATTATCTTTTCACTCATCGCTACTGGTGCTTGATCGAGCTTAACTATTCGTATGACCTTGATTTTTCTATGTCGATGAATGATTTGCACTTTATCTTCCCATTGTGATAACACATCCTGGATTTTCTCCTTTGATTGCCCTCTGATCTCTAAAGAGAAAGTAACTTCACCTGGTATAATATTCGTCGCATTCGGCTTTACAATAACCTGACCAATCGTACCAACGACTTCCTCATCGGGATCATGTAGTAAGACCTCTTCTAACGCAAGTGCCATACTAGCAGTTGCCAGAAATGCATCTGCTCTATCCTTCATTAATGTCGTCCCTGCATGATTCGCTTCCCCAATAACCGTCACTTCCTCACGATAAATCCCCGCAATCCCAGTTACAAGTCCAATAGGTATCTCATGTTGTAGTAACCTTTTGCCTTGTTCAATATGGACTTCCAAATAGGCAGCAAGTTCATGAGGGCTTCTAACAGCTCTTGCAAAATTATCGGGATCACCGCCAGCTTCCCGTAAAGCTTCTGTTAACAGGCAGCCATCCGAATTGGTGACACCAGTGATAGCTTCAACAGTTAATTTCCCCGTCATTGCTCTACTGCCAAATGTTGATAAACCAAATGGATTCGGTTCCTCTGCACTAAAAGAGACAAGCTCTAATGGATGTTTTGTCTTTACTCCATATTCCTCCAACACATGCATTACTTCCAGCGCAAGGATCACACCAAGCGCTCCATCATACATGCCTCCATTTGGCACAGAATCGATATGGGAACCAAAAGCAAGAACTGGCAATTCCGGATTAGTCCCTTCTCTCCTCGCCCATATGTTTGCCGCTTGATCAACACGGACCGTTAAACGTAGTCGATTAAGCTCCTTTTTCAACCAGTTTCTCGCTTCAATTTCAGCTGGAGTAAATGTTGTCCGGTCCAACCCTCCATTTTCATTACGGCCAATTTTGCCTAATGCAAAAAGTTTCGCTTCGATTCGTTGTTTATTTACACTCAGCTTTTTCATCAATCCTCCCCCTCTCTCATTCATCCAATGCCCTCAATCATCCTTGATTTAAGAAAGAACTCCCATCAATTCGGTCTTACTCCCCGTTAAAAGTCGGATAAAAGTCATCATACTTTCAGTGGAAAAATGATGACTATCTCCACCACTCATTCCTTCCTTTTATTGAAGCTGTTTTCCTTCGACAACTGGAACGCCTTTTTTTATGACTGTATCAACGTGATTCATACCATATTGATACGATAAAGTTAGATAATTAGGTACGTCAAAAATCGTTATATCTGCTTGTTTGCCTTTTTCTAAACTGCCTATCGTATCTGCACGGCCAATGGCATGTGCAGCATTTATGGTTGTTGCGGTGAGAACCTCTTCTGGTGTCATCCCCATCTTCAAGCAGCCAAGATTCATAATGAACGGAAGTGATAGTGTCGGAGAGGAGCCTGGATTGGCATCTGTCGATAAAGCAACGGCAACGCCACGGTTAATCATTTTTCTTGCTTCCGCAAATTCTGCCATTAGGAAAAAGGCGGTGCCTGGTAATAAAACACCTATAACATCACGCTCTGCCATCTGTTCAATCCCTTGATCTGAAGCTCTTAATAGATGATCCGCAGATATCGCGCCTACTTCTGCTGCTAGCTCTGCCCCAGCATATGGTTCAATTTCATCAGCATGGATTTTCGGAATTAATCCATATTCTTTTCCAGCTTCTAATATGCGCCGAGATTGTTTTGGCGTAAATACGCCGCGTTCACAAAAGACGTCATTGAAAGTAGCTAATCCTCTGCGTGCGACTTCTGGAATCATCTCATTTACTACTTCATCGACAAAGCGTTCTGGATTATTTTTATCCGCGAGAGGGATGGCATGTGCCCCCATAAAAGTAGAAACGATATCTATATGGTGATCTTGCTGGAGTTTTTTTGCTACCTCAAGCTGTTTTATTTCATGCTCCAGTGATAAACCGTAGCCACTTTTTGCTTCTACTGTCGTCACTCCATGGAGTAAGAATTTATCTAATCTTGCTTTCGACTCCACGTATAACTGCTCGAATGATGCTTCCTGCGTAGCTCGAGTTGTGGCATGAATTCCTCCACCCGCGTTCATAATATCCATATAGGTTTTGCCTTTAAGACGCATTGCATATTCATTTTCTCTTGTTCCAGCATGAACGAGATGGGTATGTGGATCGATTAAACCTGGTGTTACTGTTTTATTCGTCGCATCGATTTGTTTAGCATGAGCAATCCATTCCGGATATTTTGCTTCGATTACACTTGTTTCTCCAACATCAACAATCCTGCCATCCTTAACAAGTACTGCACCATTTTCAATTACAGTAATTTTGTTCATCGCTTGTTTTTTAGCTGGTGCTGCCGTATGCTCTTCCACTGTAATCAATTGTGCAGCATGTTTTATAAATAAAATTTCGGCCAAACTTTACACCTCCGCATCTTTTAACATTGGAATATGAATCCCTTTTTCCTTAGCTGTCTTTACAGCTGCCTCGTATCCTGCATCCACATGTCTCACTACCCCCATCCCTGGGTCTGTTGTCAATACGCGCTCTAAACGTTTTTCTGCATCCTTTGTTCCATCAGCAACAATGACCATGCCTGCATGTAGGGAGTAGCCCATCCCAACACCACCACCATGGTGAACACTCACCCAACTAGCACCACCGACACTATTGATTAGTGCATTTAGTATCGGCCAATCCGCTACTGCATCACTGCCATCCTTCATTCCTTCTGTCTCACGGTTTGGCGATGCAACGGAGCCAGAGTCTAAATGGTCACGCCCAATAACGATTGGTGCTTTTAATTCTCCACTTGCTACCATGTCATTAATAAGTTTTCCAAACCGTGCTCGCTCCCCATAACCAAGCCAGCAAATCCGAGATGGCAAGCCTTGAAAACTAATTTTATCCTGTGCCATTTTAATCCACTTACATAAAGATTCGTTATCGCTAAATTCTCTTAAAATGACCTCATCTGTTTTATAAATATCTTCTGGATCTCCAGATAATGCTACCCAACGGAATGGTCCTTTTCCTTCACAAAATTGGGGACGAATATATGCAGGAACAAAGCCAGGAAAATCGAAAGCATTCGCTACGCCTTCATCTTTGGCAACCTGTCTAATGTTGTTCCCATAGTCAAAGGTTACTGCTCCTTTTGCTTGCATCTCTAACATCTCCTGTACATGTGTTGCGATACTTTTTTTCGCTGAATTTGTGATAGCAATTGGATTGGAAACTCTTAGCTCTGCCGCTTCAGTAAGTGTCATGTTTGCTGGCACATAGCCGTTTAGTGGATCATGGGAAGAAGTTTGATCTGTCAGTACATCTGGGATAAATCCCATTTCAATCATTTGCGGTAAAATTTCGGCAGCATTTCCAAGTAATCCAATGGACAGGGGGCGACCTTCTTGCTTTGCTTCCTCCGCCAACCGAATTGCCTCATCTAAGCTAGCTGTAGAGGTATCCAAATACTTCGTTTCTAGTCTGCGGTCGATGCGATGTTGGTCCACTTCTACCGCAATACAGACGCCTTCATTTAAGGTTACTGCTAACGGCTGGGCACCACCCATTCCGCCAAGACCAGCCGTCAATGTAATGGTTCCCTTAAGCGAACCACCGAAATGTTGGCGGGCACATTCTGCAAAAGTTTCATATGTACCTTGGACAATTCCTTGACTACCGATGTAAATCCAACTTCCTGCAGTCATCTGGCCATACATCATCAAACCCTTTTTATCTAATTCATTAAAGTGATCCCAATTGGCCCATGCGGGAACGAGATTGGAATTGGCAATTAATACTTTCGGTGCGTCTTTATGTGTTTTAAATACAGCTACCGGCTTTCCTGACTGGATAAGCAGTGTTTCATCATTTTCCAATTGCTTTAATTCATGGACAATCGTTTCATAACATTCCCAGTTACGTGCTGCTTTTCCTATGCCGCCATATACCACTAATTGATCAGGATTTTCCGCTACTTCTGGGTTCAAGTTATTGTTTAACATCCGTAAAGCTGCTTCTTGAATCCAACTTTTCGTGTGTAGTGTAGTACCTGTATATTGTTCTACTTGTCTATTTATTTTTGTCACATGTATCAGCCCCTTTAATTCAAATATTCTTGTTTTTATATCTAGTAATTCTGTGTTGAGGAACTTTAATTTTTCTATACTCTTATTTCTTTCTAGCTTTTTCCCTCTGAATCTATTTCAAATGATTTTTTTAATGCCTTGCTTAATTCCTCCATATCGTTCGAAAAAATACGGTCCTCCTCTATTGGTGCAACATACTTTCTGACTTGTTCTACTAACCTTTGCGTAAAAGCTGCCATCTTTTCCTTGCCACGAATTTCTGCAGCCTGTGATGCACAAATCAATTCAATCGCCAGCACTTGTCGAGTATGTTGAATGATTTGATACGCATGTCTTGCACCAATCGTCCCCATGCTGACATGATCCTCCTGATTTGCTGAAGACGGAATTGAATCGACACTAGCAGGATGAGCAAGTGTTTTATTTTCCGAAACAAGCGAAGCTGCAACATACTGCATAATCATCGCCCCAGATTGCAAGCCTGGCTTTGGACTTAAAAAGGGCGGTAAATCATTTAACTGCGGATTAACTAATCGTTCAATCCGCCGCTCTGAAATATTAGCCAGTTCCGCCATCGCAATCCCCAAAAAGTCCATTGCAAGTGCAATCGGCTGGCCATGAAAATTACCACCAGAAATGATTTTTTTGCCATCATCAAAAATCAGCGGATTATCTGTCGCTGCATTAATCTCTATCTCTAGTTTGTCTTTAACATATTGCAATGTCTGCCAAGTGGCACCATGCACTTGGGGAATACAACGGAGCGAATAAGCATCCTGAACACGTAGTTCTCCTTGTACCGTTATTAGCTTACTGCCAGCAAGATACGCGCACATTCGCTGAGCGACATCTATTTGTTCTTGGTATCCTCTTGCTTGGTGCACGTCATCATCGAATGCATCAATAATTCCCCTTAGTCCTTCCATCGTAACTGCGGCAATTTGTTCCGATTGATAGGCTAGCTTCTCCGCTTCTAAGTAAGCAACAGCACCCATAGCAGTCATTGCTTGTGTTCCATTGATAAGCGCTAAACCTTCTTTAGCAGAAAGCTTGATTGGTTCTAAACCCTCCGCTTGTAAAGCTTGTTGAGCAGGAATTCTTGTTCCTTTGTAAAATACTTCTCCTTCACCGAGAAGTGTCAAGGCAAGATGAGATAAAGGTGCAAGATCTCCGCTTGCACCAAGTGATCCTTGCTGGGGGATGACCGGATGAATTGCTTTATTTAGAAGTACTAGTAATCTATCAATAATGAGGGGACGAACTCCTGAATAACCTTTAAGCAAGGCATTTGCGCGCAGGAGAAGCATGGCTCTTGAAACCACTTCTGGAAAGGGTTCGCCTACTCCACAGGCATGGGAATGGATTAAATTGAGCTGCAATGTTTCTACATCATCTTTATCAATGCGGACATCACTAAGTTTGCCGAAGCCGGTGTTAATACCATAGACCGTTTTTTCTTGGTTTACGATTTCTTCAACAGCTTTTCGGCTGTTTTTTACTTTGGTTAGGCTTTCCTTTGAGGGTTGGACGGATTCGCTAGTATAGAGGATTTTTTTTAGTTGGGATAGGGTTAGGTTGTTACCGGTTAAGGTGATCATGTAGGTTCCTCCTTTGTTTATAGTCGATGAATCAGTAGAAGAAATTCCTTAGAGAAGTTAAAATATGTTAATGATGCGTATGGATTTCATTTAAGCAAACGAGTATTTTATTGTTATTGCTCTATTGCTTTTATGTTATTTTGATATATAGGATTTCATTATTTTTTGCAGTGAAATTACATCCCTATTTTTCTAGACTTCCTTTGTGTGAGATAATTTTAAAAATAATATTCATTAAGATAATATATAGTCGTTTAAGGTCTTACATTCCATAACTTACTTTTCATATTAAAATATTTTATTGATTCCTTAAGATTTTCTAGTTAAAAATTACTTTCTTGGAGTACTTCACTATTATGTAAAGTACTCTTTCATTCAGGCACATAATTTAATCCTCCATAAACGGATTAACAAATATCTAAAAAAAAAACGCCTCTACGTTGAGACGTTTTTTTTGGTGCAATTATTGAACACTTAGCTGTAATGCTTTTAAGTTATCACGCATCGCATCCACATATCCTAAATCGTTTTCTTGTAACTCATTAGACAAAACCTCTAAATCATACAAAATAGCTGTCTCTGTCCCTGTTTCAGCAGCAACCGTTTTGGCGATTGCAGAGTTGGCTCCATGTTGATAATAGATAACTGGGACATTATGTTCTTTTACAAGATTTCCGATCTCTGCCATACGCGCTGCACTTGGTTCTACTTCTGTAGATAAGCCGCCAATGGCAATCTGCTCTAAGTTATATCGCTTCGCAATGTATCCAAATGCTTGGTGTTGTACGACAAAGACACGATTCTTGGCATCTTTTAAAGCCGCTTGATATTCTTCATCTAATAATTGAAGTTCTTTCATAAAAGCTTCTGCATTTTTTTCATAAATGTCTTTTCCGTCTGGATCTGCTTCAATGAAGGCATCGCGAATGATTTTAACTTGCTCTTGTGCCAATACCGGGTCCAGCCAAATATGTGGATCATGACTTTCATGGTCATTAATGACAATAGATACCGGCTCTGATTCAGCATATGTATTATGCTCATCATCAAAAAGTACCGCTTTTATTTCGAAACTTTCTCCAGTCGTTTTATACTCAAAATGGTCGGTTCCTTGACCAGTTACAACTTCCCATTCCTCCTCTTCACTATTTCGTGTATACCAATGCCAATGATCATAGTCTACCTCTTCTTTAAGCTCGGCAACGAGGGAAACAACATCTCCTGTATGATAATGATCAGCCAATCCAACGATTGCTACCGTTTCAGCAGTTTCAGGAGTACTTTCACTTTCCTGTTCATGGTTTTCATCAGCTTCCTCACCAGTACTATGCTCATGTCCTTCTTCCCCATTATCATGATCTTGGCCATGATTATTAATAACAATTTCTACTGGCTCTGACTCTGCAAATTCATTGTGCTCATCATCAAATAGTACTGCTCGAAGCTCGAAACTTTCCCCTGTTGCTTCATATTGAAATTCAGGTCCTCCTTGATTCGGAACAGTTACCCATTCCTTGTCAGCACTTTCTCTTGTATACCAGTGCCAATGATCATAATCTACCTCTTCCTCTAATTCTGCAGTTAATTCAATTAGGTCACCAGTATGATAATGGTCCGAAACACCTTTTACTGTTACCCTTTCAGCACCTTCGTGATCTGCCTCTTTTACATCACCTTCATGATTATGGTCATAATGGTCTGATTCACTAGTATTCTCCAACTCAACACTGTCTGCAGTACGTGCTATGACAAGATTATCATTGTTAATAGCTTTTAATAAATTATCTACCCAATGTTCCATTTCTTCACTGCTATATACAAACACGTCTGCTTCATTGACGCGTGCCACATCTTTAGGGCTTGGTTCATAGTGATGTGCATCTTGCCCATCAGAGACCATCAACGAGACATCTGCCTGGTTGCCTGCCACTTGTTGAGCAAATTCATACATTGGGTAAAAGGATGTAACAACCGAAATCTTCTCCTCTTTGCTACTTTCTCCCTTTTGACATCCCAAAAGAACTGCACTCATCAACAAACTAAGAAAAATAGCTAATAACCAATTTTTTTTCATATTATACTTCCTTTCAGCTCCTAAACAAAGCGTAATGATTCCGATTTAAACTTTAGTATTTCTTTCTAAATTTATCAATAAAATAGAATATCCATAACACGGTTACGGTTAGTGTTTAAGCGATAAACTATTAATGTGCTAACATATCACGTACTAAACCATCTGCATCTAACTCAGAAGGATAATACGTTGGCCAATTAGTAACTTCTTCTAACAGTTTCTCACGATCATCTCCCCAATATAGGTGAAAATGGTGTGATTCAACTGGAAAAATATTATGATCACTAAATTGAATGTATGAAGGCATTTCCTCTGAACCATCCACTAATTTAAAAATAAATCGTACTCCTCTATTTCCTTTTTCATAGGTAAGAATTTCATATCCATCTGATGTGTACTCTCCGGAATATTCCTTTCCCTTTTGGAAAAAAGTTACGACATTGTCTTTAATGATGATGCGTTCAACGTCTGTTTTATAACCTACTGTATAATACTCCTTGTATTCTTCTTTCGTCATATCTCCATTTTCTGCTTTATGTGCAAACACTTCATCTAAATCTCCAGATAAAAGATATGGATAAACAGACTGCCAGTCGCCTTCCCAATCAGACAATTCACGATTCTTTACTTGACTATCTTCAAAATACCCTTGATATATTTTCTTGCTTGCTTCATCATGTCCATGATGATCATCAATTACGATTTGAGCAGGTGCGGATTGGGCAATAGCCTTATCATCCTGATCGAATAAGACTGCCTTTATTTCTAAACCATTAACTATTGCTTCACCAGTAAATGTTTCTGTTTCTTGTCCCGAAACAACTTCCCATTCATCATTGGCACTTTCCCTACTATACCAATGCCAATGGTCAGCGTCTGTTTCTTCATCCCAAACGGCTGTTAACTCCATTTTGTCTCCCGTATGATAGTGATCAGCAATTCCTTCCATTTTAATACTTTCTGGAGCTTCATGATCAAATTGCTCTGATGCTTCTTCTCCTTTTTTATCTACTTTCTCATCTTTTGTTCCTTGACATGCGGTTAAGAACAAACTAACTAATAATAAGCACGAAAAGCCAAATAACAGTTTTTTCATTTTTTCCCCTCTTCTCTATGTATTTTTGAAAATCGTAATCATTACGTTTTATAAACTAACATTTACTTCTCTTTTATGTCAAGGGTTTTTGGGTATTTATTTAATCGAACTTTGTTCCGCTTCTTCAAATTGAGAAGATGGGACAACCACCGAAATATTACTTTAAAATTACCTGGTATATTTTCATATTGGTAACCTTCTGTTTGCCAATCGATTTCAGGATAGTTGGATTTTAGCTCTGCTAATAATTTGTCTATTTTTTTCTTGTCATCCCTTTGAAATAAATCCAACTGCTTCAAAGTCAACACCATCTTTACTTATTCATTCCTGTTCCTATTTAATGATAATCACTTTTATCCTCTGCAACCCTCATACTTTCACATTTATCTGTTCGTCTCTCATAGAGTTTTATCAAATGTGCTCTTAATACCAGATCACTCGCGAAAATATATAGCCTAGCCCCTTTATTCTTCTTTTCAATAAAACATTTATCGTATTCAATAATAGTTTTTTCCTTTTTAAATTCAGGATCATCAAATTCATCCTTATTCCTGAATGCTTCTGTGTCCTTATAAATTTCTATAATGATTTACAATTCATTATTTTCATGCTCATATGTAACGGATGGTTCTAAAATTACACCAACATAATTTAAATCCAATCCTTGAATCGTATAAATAGAATGAACTTCATTTAGCGAACCTTACCTTTCAGTCCAGTTTGCATCTTTTTTCGGAGTAGAATTCCAAGTTAATTTAAATTGTCCTCTTTATATAATTAAATTAATGCATAACTAGAAATTTTTCTCAGAATAACATTTTTATAATTTACTGAAAAAACAATATATATTTAGAACTATCCCTTGATAACAGCGTGAGTTAAAATATATGTAAACATTGACAAAAGGAGTAATAACATGGGGACCGAATTAAACACAAAATTATTTAGTGCTGCTGATAATTTACGTAGTAAGATGGATGCATCAGAATATAAAAACTACTTATTAGGTTTAATATTCTATAAGTATCTTTCCGATAGAATGCTAGAAAAAGTAGTTGAACTAGCAGACGAATCATTAAAAGATTTTGATACACAGGATAAACAAACTCAAATGTATCGTGATTTACTTACTGATGAAGATACCAAAAACGATTTGATTGAAACTTTAGTTGATACGTTAGGTTATTATATTGAACCAGAGTATCTATTTAATGTATTAACCAATCAAGCAAAACAAAATATTTTTCAATTGAACGACTTGAATAAAGCGTTTATTGACTTATCCACCAAATATGATCAATTCAATGGTTTATTTGATGATGTTGATTTGAAATCAAAAAAGCTAGGATCAGATGATCAACAACGTAACATTACAATTACAGAAGTATTAAAGAAACTAAACGACGTCGATGTAATTGGTCATAATGGTGATGTCATAGGTGATGCGTATGAGTTCTTAATATCACAATTCGCTTCGGAGGCTGGAAAGAAAGCAGGAGAATTCTATACTCCCCATGCTGTATCAGATATGATGGCTCGTATTGTAGCCATCGGTCAGCAGGATCGAAAGCTACTTAGCGTATTTGACCCAACAATGGGATCTGGTTCATTGATGTTAAATGTCCGTAAGTATTTGACGTATCCAGACAGTGTAAAATACCATGGACAGGAGCTTAATACGACCACTTTTAATCTCGCTAAGATGAATTTAATCTTGCATGGGGTCGATAAAGAAGATATGCGTTTGCGCAATGGTGATACGTTGAATACGGATTGGCCGACGAATGAACCTTATACGTTTGATGCAGTCTTAATGAATCCTCCTTATTCTGCTAATTGGTCTGCTAATGCCACCTTTTTAGATGATTCTCGTTTCAATCGTTATGGGAAATTAGCACCAAAATCAAAAGCTGATTTTGCTTTCTTACTGCACGGATATTATCACTTAAAGGATTCTGGCACGATGGCAATTGTCTTGCCACACGGAGTGCTATTCCGTGGTGCTGCTGAAGGAGTGATACGTAAAAAGTTATTGGAAGATGGTAGTATTGATGCTGTTATTGGTATGCCTGCAAATCTTTTCTTCGGAACATCTATTCCCACAACAGTTATCATCTTAAAGAAAAACCGTTCAACACGAGATGTATTATTTATAGATGCAAGTAAAGAGTTTAAAAAGGGAAAGAACCAAAACAAACTTACGGAAGAAAATATAGATAAAATTGTTGAAACATATAAAAAACGTGAGGAGGTTGATAAATACGCTCATGTTGCAAATTTTGATGAGATTAAAGAAAACGAGTTTAATTTGAACATACCACGCTATGTTGATACGTTTGAAGAAGATGAGCCCATTGATGTTGTTGAGCTTAGCAAAGAATTAGTTACACTAAATGAAGAAATTGCTCAAGCTGAACAAGAATTTTTGAAATTATTGAACGAATTGAAAATAACAGACGAGTCTAAAGATATCATCGCAGCTACAAAGGCGGTGTTTCAAAAATGAGAAAAAAAGAAAAAATAAACGCTCCAAAGATACGGTTTGATGGGTTTGATGATGATTGGGAACAGCGAAACATTTTAGAAATCTGCAAAGTTTTTATTGGTCTAGTTACAACGATGACAGAAAACTATCGCAAGACTGGTACCTTATTAATTAGAAATTCTGACATTAAAGAGAATAAATTCAAATTTATAGAACAGCCCATTCATCTTGATGAATCATTTGCTGAAAGGAATAATTCAAGACGCCTATCAATAGGAGATGTTATAACGGTTCATACTGGTGATGTAGGTACTTCCGCTGTAATTACTGAAAAAGAGAAGGGAGCAATTGGATTTGCAACAATAAACTCAAGACCTAATCCTGAATTTATAGACTCTGAATATTTAGCAACTTTCCTTAATACAGAAAGACATAAAAATTATGCGGTTAAAATGTCCACTGGTGATGGTAGAAGCAATTATAACTTAAAAGATTTTAATCGCTTGATAGTTCCTGTACCCACACTAGAAGAACAAATCAAAATTGGTGAATTTTTTAAAAAAATAGAAAACACTATCGCTCTTCATCAGGAAAAGTTAAATAACTTAAAGCTTATGAAAAAAGCATTTTTACAAGTTTTGTTCCCTCAAATGGGAGAAACAGAACCTAGAGTAAGATTTGCTAACTTTGATTCTAAGTGGGAACAGCGTAAGTTAAAAGACATTGCAGACTTTAATCCTAAATCTAATCTACCTGAACAATTTGAGTACGTAGATTTAGAATCTGTGGTTGGAACCGAACTTATTTCTCATCGCACTGAAAACAAAGATACAGCTCCCTCTCGAGCTAAAAGATTAGCACAAAAAGGTGATGTTTTTTTTCAAACTGTAAGACCGTATCAAAAAAATAATTATTTATTTGATTTGACATTAAATAACTATGTTTTTTCTACAGGATATGCTCAACTTAGGCCGAAAGTAGATAGTCATTTTTTACTAAGCAGAATCCAAGAGGAAAGATTTATTTCATCAGTTCTTGACCGTAGTACAGGTACGAGCTACCCAGCTATTAATTCAAATGATTTAGCTCAAATTGAAGTTGACGTTCCGTTAGAAAAAACGGAACAAACCAAAATGGGGATTCTTTTTAAAAAATTAGACGATGTAATCGCTCTTTATCAAACTAAGCTTGAAAAATTACAATCGCTTAAAAAAGCTTATTTACATAAAATGTTTATCTAAAAAGGCACATAAGACGCCTTTTTAGATACTTCCTTACATTAATAATGACAAATGTCTCATTATCTTGTCATTATCTTGATTTTCTAGTTCGTGGATAATATGCAAATAAGTTTCTTGGGTGGTTGTCATACTAGAATGACCTAGCCTTGTAGCCACGCTTGCAATAGAAACACCTGCAAAAAGAAGAAGAGATGCGTGAGTGTGGCGTAAACCATGAATTGTTATAATAGATATATTAGCTTTTGTGCATAACGTTTTTAATCGATTATTTACGGTTGAATTAAAAACCCTATTTTTTACAAAGATTGGTTTATCTTCGTCTAGATGCTTTATTAATTGTGAAAATTGCATCGCTGTTTGCCAATCAATTTGAACCTTACGTTTAGATGATTCGTTTTTTGTTGGTTGAAATTCTCCTTTTGTTCCTTTGTAATTCCAGCTTTTATTTACTATTATTTTTTGTTTTGAGAAATCAAAATCATTCGGAGTAAGTGCTAATGCTTCAGAAAATCGTAATCCTGTTTTTGCAACTAGAAGGATAAACCAATCCCAATTAATTTCATCTGTAAGATTCAACTGTCTTAGTAACGCTTGAACTTCGAATTGATTAAGAAATTTTGTTTTCTTCTCACTAGGTTTCTTTCCTTTAATAATTATTTTTCTGGTCGGATTTTGTTTAATCAATCCTTCATCTACTGCATCGAGGATTGCACCCTTCAATTGATGATGAAAATCCATAGTGGTTTGCCTTTCATGGGTAATTGCATAATCATTTAATAATTGCTGATACCTCATTCTATTTAGTTCTCCAATTTTTAAATCGGGAGCTAATTCGGCAACCCTCTGTTGATTCTTATAATACTTTTGAAGTGTAACTGGTCGAATTGCACCAACTTTATATAACTCAATCCATTCTTCAAAGTACTTGTAAAACAATTGATCAGATTTTTTCTTTCTTACCATAGTTAAACCTCCTAATAAGATTTTGATAAATGTAACTTACATATTATTATTAGGAGTTTTCTAATTATCACTAAAAAATTATATGAACATCTTTTGTAGGTAGGCTTTTTTTAATTGTATTAGTATCATAACTTGTTTTTTATGAAGAACGATAGTATTATCAATCTGTTTGAATAATGTTCCTATTTTTTCTTGCTCGTCAAAATCAGGAATCATAATATTTATAGAACTTAAAATACTTTGGCTTACATTAAATCGCGTACTTCCACCAGCCTTTTGTTCTATTTGCTTTCTTCCATTACTATTCAATGATTGTTCTACAAATATTGGATTATACTCACTTTTCTTTTTTCCTCGAATAGAAAATCCACTATATAGTGCATAGTTACAGTCAGTATAAGCTTTAGCCCATCCAACTTCTTCTGAAATTTCAGAAGATCGAACAAATACAATATCACCATTTTCAACTTTATTTCTTTCTTCAACATTAGACTGAACTTCAACAGAATTACGAATATTTTCATAGCATAATTCATCAGATGACAATATATCCATAACACTTATCATTTTACGCCCTTTACCATAATTTTCTTTTGGAGCATTGATTCCATTTGAAAAATCCATCAGAGTATCTAACTTACGCTGTTCCCACTTAGAATCAAAGTTAGCAAATCTTACTCTAGGTTCTGTTTCTCCCATTTGAGGGAACAAAACTTGTAAAAATGCTTTTTTCATAAGCTTTAAGTTATTTAAC
>Ga0209463_1000795_pt1 | contig 21697 bp, 16 predicted proteins | sample AgamicMgSfrz_FD_187169 | JGI IMG/M metagenome (GOLD analysis project Ga0209463, IMG submission 187169) | Agave microbial communities from Guanajuato, Mexico - Mg.Sf.rz (SPAdes) (version 2) | ecosystem: Host-associated > Plants > Phyllosphere > Phylloplane/Leaf | place: Guanajuato, Mexico... | reverse complement strand
TCCCAAAGTAGGTATGATCATAAATACCAGGGATAGCTCGAAGAGACGAAAAAAGCTGCCAAGATGCAGATTGTGCTTCTGCCTGTTACAATGAAATTAAAACGTGAGAATAAAGGAGAAAGACCATGCGCTCAACTATTTTGATTGTGGATGATGATGAAAAAATCGTGTCCATGCTCCGCCGGGGGCTGGCATTTGAAGGTTATGAGGTGCAGACAGCCGCCAATGGGGCTGAGGGTCTCAGTAAATTGATGGATAAGGAACCGGATGTGGTGGTGCTGGATGTCATGATGCCCCAGATCGATGGTTTCGAAGTGTGTCGCCGCTTAAGGGAAGCAGGAAGCAAAGTACCTGTGCTCATGTTAACCGCGAAGGATGAGGTTCAGAGCCGGGTGACCGGACTTGATACAGGAGCGGATGATTATCTGGTGAAGCCCTTCGCACTTGAAGAATTGCTGGCCCGTGTCCGTGCCTTGTTGCGCCGTAAATCGGACATTGCGGAAACGCCGGATAATCGGCTTGTCTATGAGGACATTATATTGGACAATGACTCTCGCGAAGTGCTGCGTGACGGCAAACGTCTTGAGCTGACAGCCAAGGAATTCGAGCTATTGAATTTATTTATGCAAAATCCGAAAAGGGTACTCTCCCGTGATCTGATCATGGATAAAATCTGGGGTTATGACTATAGCGGAGAGTCCAACGTACTGGAAGTATATATTGCGATGCTTCGGCAAAAAACGGAAGAGTATGGAGGCAAACGCTTAATCCAAACGATTCGTGGAGCGGGTTATATTCTGAGAGGTGACTCCTAATATGTCCATTCGGTTAAGACTAACCGCATGGTATTCTGGCATCTTGGCAGCTGTGCTTATTTTTTGGGGTGTCGTAATCTATGCCTTTGTATATTTCAATACGTATCAGGAAGTCGAACAGCAGCTAAAGTCGAAGAGTGCACGAATTACGGACCAGATCGGGGTTAACCCGCTATCTCAAACGCTTGATCTGGACCCATTTACCGAGAGTCAGCTGCAGGAAGCTCAAATTTATATTCAACTCTGGGATTACCAGAGCCAGTCCGGCAAAATCTCTGGGAACATGGAGAAGGTTCGCATCCAATTCCCTGTTTTGAAAACGAACGAAATATTGGAAAAACGCGGGATATCCAAGATATACGTGAATGGGACTCCATTCTTGGTCAATCAGCAGCCCCTGTCTCTCCAGGGAACCAATGAAATCAGAGGGCTTCTTCAGGTCGGCGCCAATGTGAGTTCACAGGAACGATTACTGGAGGCACTGCTTAATATTTTGGTCTTTGGCTGGCTTGTAGCTATGGCGCTGGCGATTACTTCAGGTCTCATTCTTGCCCGCAAATCGATGCGTCCACTCGTCAATGTCATTGATGCAGCCAATCAGATTCAGTCCGGCGATGACCTGAGTGTCCGGATACAGTATACCGGTCCCAAGGACGAAATTGGCCGTCTAATTGAAACGGTGAATAACATGCTCGAGCGGACAGAACTGTCTTTCCGCGGCTTGGAAGAAACGAATGCTGCTCAGCGCAGATTTGTGTCGGATGCCTCCCATGAGCTTCGTACACCGCTGACCACCATTCGGGGGAATGTGGATTTCCTGAAAAAGTTATGGGATCAGGAAGGCAATGACCGACCGAATTTGGATGAGGAGACCGTCAAGGAGATGTCGCTTGAAGCGATTGAAGACATGGCGGACGAAGGCAAACGCATGAGCAGGTTGATTAGCGACATGCTGTCACTGGCAAGGGCCGATACAGGACAGAAAATAGAACTGAATCCGATTCCGCTGCAAATTCTGGTGCAAGAAGTGGCTCGCAGAGCACATTTCCTCGATCACCACGCAGAATGGCGGGTTGGCGATTTATCGATTTTAAATGGAATTTATGTGAACGGCAGCAAAGACTATCTTCAGCAGATGCTCTTTATTTTCATTGAAAATGCGTTCAAATACACACCGGACGGATCGGTAACGCTTGATGCTATCCTATACAAAGGCCAGGTTGGTCTCCGGATCAGTGATACAGGCATCGGTATGGATAAGGATGAGGTGCCGTTTATCTTCGATCGTTTCTATCGTGCAGACGAATCCCGCGGAGCTACACCGGGCATTGGACTGGGGTTATCCATTGCTAAATGGATTATTGAGGAGCATATGGGCTCCGTTGAGGTCGTGACCAGACGCGGTGAAGGAACGACTTTCATCATCTGGATGCCAGTTGTCTTTGCTCCACCTATCGAATAAAGGTATAATAGACTGGACTGCAGTTACATCGGCAGTGATGCTGAAAAAGAAAGCGGGTGGCAACCAAGTGGAAGTACTGCGAATTTCGCCGCGAGGGTATTGTTACGGAGTTGTGGATGCCATGGTATTGGCACGTCAGGCAGCACGTAATCTTGATTTACCACGGCCTATATATATATTGGGTATGATTGTGCATAACAAACATGTGACTGATTCCTTTGAAGATGAGGGGATCATTACACTGGATGGTCCGAACCGGATCGAAATCCTGAGTCAGGTAGAGAGCGGTACGGTCATCTTTACGGCCCATGGTGTATCTCCTGAGGTACGCAAGATGGCACGGGACAAAGGGCTCACTACAGTAGACGCTACATGTCCGGATGTAACCAAGACGCATGACCTGATCCGGGAGAAAACGGCTGAAGGTTATCAGATCATCTATATCGGCAAAAAGAATCATCCTGAACCTGAAGGGGCTATTGGAGTTGCGCCTGACCAGGTGCATTTGATTGAGAAGGAAGAAGAGATTGATGCACTGAATGTGCCAGCTGGCAAGATTCTCATTACCAATCAGACGACGATGAGTCAATGGGATATCAAACACATCATGAGCCGTCTTCTGGAGAAATTTCCTGGTGCTGAAATTCATAACGAGATCTGTCTGGCTACACAAGTTCGTCAGGAAGCTGTAGCTGAGCAGGCAGGTCAATCTGATCTGGTTATCGTTGTGGGTGACCCGCGCAGCAACAACTCGAACCGGCTTGCACAAGTATCGGAAGAGATTGCGGGTGTAACGGCCTACCGCGTATCGGATGTGTCCGAGATCAAGCAGGAATGGCTGAAAGGTGTAAACAAGGTAGCTGTAACTTCAGGTGCTTCGACGCCGACACCAATTACGAAGGAAGTTATCAGTTATCTGGAGCAATATGAGCATGATCAACCGGAGACGTGGGAAATTAAGCGTACGGTCAACATGAGCAAGCTACTGCCGCCAGTGCGGGAGAAGACCCGCACAACTTAACAAATACGAGAAATCCTGTGTTGCAGTCCCGAATTTGGGTTTGCAGCGCAGGATTTTTTTGTATGAAGAGTACCCGTAGTCACCTTGACGAGAAAGGCAGACTATGATATATTTACTTTAGCGGATAAAAGCTTAAAAGCGAACAAGCGTTTAAGCGTGACAGAACTTTAATTTATAATCAGACGCACATCGAAACAGTTAGGTGCTCTTATACAAGGAAGGATGGGAAATTATTATGATCGTTATTGCAGGTAAAGCAACACCAGAGGAACAGATTCAGGATATCGTCGCTGTGATTGAAAAGGAAGGGCTTCAGGTGCATATCTCCCGCGGGGAGGATCGTACCATTATCGGATTGATTGGTAAAGTGGAACCCAAAATGCAGGAGCACCTTCGTCAAATGAAGGGCGTAGAGAATGTCGTAAGAATCTCGAAGTCCTACAAACTGGCCAGCCGTGATTTCCATCCCGAAGATACGGTCATTTCTATTAAGGGAGTCGATATCGGCGGAAAAGAACTCGTCGTTATGGGCGGACCCTGTGCGGTTGAATCTGCTGCCCAAATTGACGAAATTGCCGGTCTTGTGAAAGCAGCTGGTGGCCAGGTTCTGCGCGGTGGTGCATTTAAACCTCGTACAGGTCCATACAGCTTCCAGGGGACAGGTGTAGAAGGGCTCATCATGATGGCTGAAGCTGGCAAGAAACATGATCTGCTGACCATCACGGAAGTAATGACTCCGGAATACGTTGATATTTGCGCGGAGTACGCGGATATTCTGCAAGTCGGTACCCGGAACATGCAAAACTTCGATTTGCTGCGTAAGCTGGGTGAATGCGGTAAACCGGTATTGTTGAAACGCGGCTTCAGTGCGACGTACGATGAGCTGCTGAACGCGGCTGAGTACATCCTTGCTGGAGGTAACCCTAATGTAATGCTCTGTGAGCGTGGCATTCGTACGTTTGAATCCTATACTCGTAATACGCTCGACCTGTCGGCGATTCCTGTGCTGCAGTCTCTCAGTCATCTCCCTGTCATTTCCGATCCAAGCCATGGTACAGGACGTCGTGAGCTGGTAGAACCGATGACGAAAGCTTCCGTTGCTGCTGGTGCCAATGGCTTGATTATCGAGATGCACACAGATCCAGACAACTCCATGACAGGCGACGGGGTGCAATCCCTATTCCCTGATCAATTTGCCAACTTGCTGCAGGATCTGGAGAAACTCGCACCAATCGTGGGCAAAACATTTAATACAGCCAAACAACCTGCTGAATTTTTCCCGGCAAGAGTAGGCGTATAATTATATACACAATCCCAACACAATCGGACATTTCCCTTGTTTCGTTCTTAAGAATGAAGCAGGGGGATGTCCGGTTTTTCATATCAAGTGGGTATTGAATGCATTTATTAATCAATAGTGATAAGAAACATTTATGATGTAATGTTTTTTCCATGTTTTAGGATGTTAATATGGTTACTTTACCGCATTAACTCGGTTAAATATGTTCTTAATACCTTGTTAAGTGAAATTAGCAGATTTATAAAATGTAAGTATAGCTAACATAGTCGCAAAAAATACCTTACATAAGTATTGACGATGTCATGTTTAAGAATTTATAATGACGACAGAAAAAAATTCGAATATGGACATTTTCTTTCGTGGGGTTGTTTATTGTTCGGAATATTTGGGAGGACGAATACATGTCGGTTGAAAACGTATTGAAATCAATTCAAGAGAACAACATCGAGTGGGTAGATTTTCGTTTTGTAGATTTAGCTGGTCGTGCACATCACATCTCGTTGCCAGCTTCGGCTGTTGATGCAGACACGTTCGTAAATGGAGTAGCTTTTGACGGTTCTTCTATCCAAGGTTTCCGTGGAATCGAAGAGTCCGATATGGTTATGATGCCAGATCCTGAAGCGACTTATGTCGATCCGTTCACTGCACACCCTACATTGAATGTTATGTGTGATATCTTTACACCAGATGGCGAGCGCTATGAGCGTGACCCACGCAGCATCGCTGTTAAAGCTGAAGCTTTCCTGAAAGAGAGCGGTGTAGGTACAGCAGCATTCTTCGCACCTGAGTCCGAATTCTTCATCTTCGACGATGTACGTTATGAGAGCGGCACGAACAGCTCTTCCTACTACGTTGATTCCGAAGAAGCATCATGGAACACGAACCGCAAGGAAGAAGGCGGCAACCTGGGCTTCAAAGTTCGCACAAAAGGCGGATATGTACCTGTAGCACCGGTGGATACTCAACAAGATATCCGTAGTGAAATGTGTCGTCTATTGGAAGAAGCTGGCCTGTCGATCGAGCGTCATCACCACGAAGTGGCAACAGCCGGTCAAGCTGAAATCAACTTCCGTTTTGATACGTTGAAGAAAACAGCAGATAACCTGCTTGTATACAAATACATCGTGCATAACACTGCACGTCAATATGGCAAGGTAGCCACATTCATGCCGAAACCATTGTTCGGTGATAATGGTAGCGGAATGCACGTTCACCAATCCATCTTCGATGGCGATTCCCCATTGTTCTACGACAAAGCGGGATATGCGAACCTGAGCGAAATGGCTCTGCACTACATCGGAGGAATTCTGTATCACGCACCAGCTTTGATCGCATTGACGAACCCAAGTACGAACTCATTCAAACGTCTTGTACCTGGTTACGAAGCACCGGTAAACCTGGTTTACTCCAAAGGAAACCGTTCTGCGGCAGTACGTATCCCGGTTGCAGCTGTGACACCTAAAGGTTGTCGTATCGAGTTCCGTACTCCTGACTCCACAGCTAACCCTTACCTGGCATTCTCCGCAATGCTGATGGCGGGTCTGGACGGAATCAAACGCAAAATCAACCCAACTGAGCTTGGTTACGGTCCACTCGACAAGAACATCTATGATTTGTCAGATGCTGACAAAGAAAACATCCGCAGCGTTCCAGCTTCCCTGGAAGAGGCGCTTGATGCTCTGGCAGCAGACAATGAGTTCTTGACTGAAGGCGGCGTATTCACTAAAGAATTCATCGAGAACTACATCAACCTCAAACGCGATGAAGCAAAAGCAGTAGCGATCCGCATTCATCCGCACGAGTACAGCCTCTACTTCGACTGCTAATCCAGTCGAAACATTCTGTACCTACAATTTAAGCCTCCGGGACTCGCTCTCGGAGGCTTTTCCATGAATAGACGATGCAGTACGTTAACTTTGCAGGGTGATAAAGTATTTTGATGACCCTAATTGCTAGCTTCAGTGCTTATTGCCCTTGATGCGGATAGGGAATACTGATATCATAGCGATAATATTCACTTCACATGTAAGCTACGGATGGAAAGGGCGGGGGAAAAATGACAAAGAGAGCGTATAATTTTAATGCAGGACCAGCGGCACTGCCACTAGAGGTTTTGGAGCGTGCGCAAGCAGAATTTGTTGATTTTCGTAATACGGGCATGTCGATTATGGAGATGTCTCACCGTGGGGCAGTGTACGAGTCCGTACATAATGAAGCACAGGAGCGTTTGTTGTCGCTCTTAGGCAATCCGAAGGGATACAAGGTTCTGTTTCTTCAGGGCGGAGCAAGCACCCAGTTCGCCATGCTGCCAATGAACCTGCTAGGGGCAGATCAAACCGCAAGTTATGTCATGACAGGCAGCTGGGCCAAAAAGGCGTTGTCTGAAGCGAAGCTGATTGGTGAAACCCACGTTGCAGCTTCTTCCGAGGCCGACAAATACATGAAATTGCCTGATGTATCGAATCTGAGTTTGCCTGACCGTACAGCTTATGTACATCTGACATCCAATGAAACGATCGAGGGTACGCAGTTCAAGTCTTTCCCGGATACGGGATCTGTACCGCTAATTGCTGACATGTCGAGTGATATTTTCTGTAAACCATTCGATCTTAATCAGTTTGGCATGATTTATGCGGGTGCGCAGAAAAACCTTGGACCATCTGGAATTACAGTGGTAATTGCTCGGGAGGAGCTCGTAAGCGAATCGCCAAAAACGATTCCAACGATGCTTCGTTATAGTACACATACCGAAAACAATTCCCTATATAATACCCCGCCTTCTTTCTCTGTTTACATGGTAAATGAAGTTTTGAAATGGATTGAAGAACAAGGTGGACTGAAAGGGATCGAACAAAAGAACATCAAGAAAGCGGAACTGCTCTATAACACAATTGATTCCTCAGGCGGCTTCTACCGTGGCTGTGTCGATGCAGCAGACCGTTCCCTGATGAACGTGACGTTCCGTCTTGCTTCGGAAGAATTGGAGAAACAATTCATCAAAGCTTCCGAACAGGAAGGGTTCGTAGGCTTGAAAGGACACCGCAGTGTCGGAGGTCTTCGTGCTTCCATCTACAATGCAGCTCCTTACGAGAGTGTTAAAGCCCTGACCGACTTTATGAGCCACTTTCAGAAGACAAATGGATAAAACATAGGGGAATGGATGACGGGCCTTAGCGTTCCGATCCAGCCCTTCCAGAGCCTTCCACATTGACGTGTGGGAGGCTTTTCTTTAGAATTAGAGGATTGCAACAGATACATGAACTTAAAGGAGATTGAACACATATGGCTTTGCATATCGTTCTGGTTGAACCGGAGATCCCCGCGAATACCGGCAATATTTCTCGTACCTGCGCGGCTACGGGTACGCATCTGCACCTGGTTCGGCCACTCGGGTTCCGGACGGATGATGCTACCTTGAAACGGGCTGGCCTGGATTACTGGCATGCAGTTCACATTGAATATCATGATTCATTTGCTGAGGTTCAGGAAAAGTATCCGGAGGGTCGCTTTTTTTACGCAACCACGAAGGCGAAGAACCGCTATAGTGATTTTACATTCCAGGATGAAGATTTTTTGGTTTTTGGCAAAGAGACCAAAGGGCTACCTCCTGAATTAATTGCTGCCAATCCGGAAACGTGTATGAGAATGCCCATGACAGGTGATGTGCGTTCATTAAACTTGTCCAATTCGGCTGCAATTATCGTATATGAAGCTTTACGACAGTTGAATTTCCCGGGCTTGGATTGATCTCGACTCGCATATAAGTACTTGTTAGAATTCGCTAAAAAAACATTTTTCAAAAAAAAGGACAAAAAATGTTTATTTCCAGCAGGATTCGACAAAATCTTGGCGAATCTTTAAACATAGTACAATTGTACCTAGAAATTTAGAGTAAGATAGGAGAGGTGTGCCGTAGCTATGAAGCCAGCTGGAGTAGTTCGCAAAGTTGACCAATTGGGTAGGATCGTATTGCCTAAATCTTTGCGTAAAAGGTATCAAATGAATGAGGGAGATCCTGTAGAGATCTTAGTACAAGGGGACCATATCATTCTGGAGAGATACCGTCCAAAATGTATTTTCTGCGGATCGATGGAAGAAGTCAATGAATTCAAAGAGCGTTACATATGCGCACAATGTCTAGATGAAATGACCCAGCTCCCACAGCACGGGTAAGCAAAAAAAAGAAGTATCATGACTGATAAAGACATGATACTTCTTTTTTTGATATGTTTTTGGCTTCATACAATTAGCTTACAACCAGATGAACTAGCTTGGGTTACTTTCAAGATGGGGAAGTATATCCGACCATATCAGGTCCAAAATGGCCTGCATGTTCAATTCGTCACTACTGACGGCAACCACTGCATCCAATTCCGGTAGAACCACGCATAGTTGACCATAAGCCCCGTCGGCCCGGAATGCGTTGTGAGAACACAGCCAAAATTGATAACCGTATCCTTGTCCCCAATCGCCTTCACCCGGCGTCGCGATCTGGCGAGTTGTTGATAGGTCTATCCATTCCGCAGGAACCAGCTGAGTGCCTTTCCAATTGCCCTTCTGAAGCAAGAACTGTCCGAATCGGCCTAATTCCTCATTCGTAAGCTGTAAGCCCGCACAGCCTAATGTAATGCCCAAGGGAGAGGTTTCCCATTCCACGTCGAAAATCTCCAGCGGCTCAAACAGCCTGGGAATTAGATAATCTTTTACGGTCTGACCTGAGGCTGCCTGAAACATGGCCGAGATCATAAAAGTATCTGCACTGCTGTATGTAAATGCTTCGCCAGGGACTCTGTCGAGTGGAAGTGACATGTAATATTTAGCCCAATCCTTTTCTGCAAGAGTGGCCCGTTCCTCCGCCCAGAGTACGGGAACGTCATGCCCTGAGGACATCCGCAGCAGATCATACAGCGAGAGATCCGCAGGAGAGAATGCTGTTAGGTCCGGAGCAGGTGTTGGCCATGTGAAGTATTCTCCCAGTTTGGATTCGAGTGTAAATATTCCTTCTTCAAGTGCCAATCCTACAGCCATACAGGTAAACGATTTACTGATCGAATGCTGTAAGCGCCGTGTATCCTCAGTACGGTCCCACACTCCACGTATTTCTCCATGCTTCAGCACGCGGACGGACAATACGTTTAATTGCTGAGCCTCGATATGATGAACAAAGCTATTAACGATGCTGGACATATTAACATCCTTTCCATAAAAAGACGACATTTTTGAGTTGGTGAAACGTTTCCGTAATCTGGAACCAAAATTAGGATTTATGTTAGTACAATCCGAAAGTGATGTCAATGAAAGATGTGCAAACGGTTACCAAAAGGTTATATTTTCACAAATAAAGTGCCTTTTGACGCAAATTTACACTTGGAAAAGAAGTTTTTTGAGAAAATAACGCGAAATTTGTAAAAAGGTTATTGACAGGATTTACTCATCGGGATTATGATTTATTCGAAACGATTCGAAGAAATCGCTTCCAAGTAAAAAGTGCTGTTTTTAAGTCCATGTGAATCAACGTTAGCTATGTTTTGAAACGATTCGAGAGAATCGTTTCGATAACCTAGTAGGTTATGGGGGAACGGCAAGAAGTCGTCGCAGAAAAGCGAGAGTAGAGAGAGTACAGGCATCAACTGATGATGAAAGGGGTCCCATATGGCGCACATCACGATCGAAACCGGATCGCCTACATTATGCATGAACACAAGCATACATGTAGTGTCCAGTGACTCCGGAGAGACTTCAGGCGGTACGCTATATCTGCTGCATGGGGCAGGCGATAATGCGAGTACATGGCAACGATTGACTACAATCGAAATGTACGCTGCACAATATGGCTGTACCATCATCATGCCGGAGGCAAACCGAAGCTACTATACCGATATGGAATACGGCCTGAATTACTTCCATTACATTACTCAGGAGTTGCCTGAGTTTTGCAGACGTCAGCTCAACCTGAATACGGATCCCGAGAAGACTTACATTGCGGGGTTGTCCATGGGTGGATACGGTGCTTTGAAATGTGCACTGACTTATCCCGAACGTTATCGCAAGGTGGCTTCCTTATCCGGAGTAACCGACATTCAGACACGGCTTCATGATCCCCATATGCCTCCAGGCATGATCAAGGAAATGAAAGCGGTTTTTGGAGAACGTTTACAGGTAAAGCCCGACCAGGACATCTACGCACTGTCAGCCAAATTGCTGCAAGAGGGCCGGCCTTTACCGGATGTGCTTAGCTGCTGCGGTGAAAGTGATCCATTTATTGAAATGAACCGCAGGTTCGCCGAGTACATGCAGGGAACTGCGTATCATTTCCGGTATGTCGAATCTCCTGGAGCACATGAATGGAGATTTTGGGAGCAGCACCTGAGAACCATGTTTGATTTTCTGTATAACGACAAGACCAAAGTAGAGTGAGGAGATGCAAATTGAAACCTGCAGCCGAAGGACCTAGCAAAAAGCTGAAGGGAAACTTGAAAGGGAATTCGCTCTGGAGTGAAATCTGGAAGCACAGAATGACGTACACCCTGCTTATTCCGGGGCTTGTCTGGCTAATCCTGTTTGCTTACATGCCAATGGGCGGTCTATCTCTGGCATTTAAGGATTACAAAGCGAACCTGGGGATCTGGGGAAGCCCATGGAGCGGATTTGAGAACTTCAAATACGTTTTCCGGGATCCGACGTTTATCGACGCGGTATGGCGGACATTGTATATCAACATTTTGAAGCTGATTATCCAATTCCCATTCCCGATTATCTTGGCCCTGTTACTGAACGAACTGCGTATGCGCAGAGGGAAAAAGTGGTTCCAAACCATCCTTACATTCCCTCACTTCCTCTCATGGATTATCGTATCCGGGGTTGTCATCAACGTATTGGCTTATGACGGATTGGTAAATAGTACACTTGCGTTCCTCGGATTGCCAACGATTAACTTCCTGGGTTCCGAATCCAACTTTGTACCGATGCTTCTGTTAACGGATATCTGGAAATCAAGCGGTTGGAGTGCCATTATATTCCTCGCTGCGATCTCGGGTATCGATCAGGATCAATACGAATCTGCACAGATCGACGGAGCATCACGTTTGCAGCAAATGTTCCGCATTACGCTGCCGAACATCCTACCGACCATCACAGTTATGTTTATCCTGTCTGTCGGCGGATTGATGTCATCCGGTTTCGATCAGATCTTCAACTTGGCAAATGCCGCAACCAAAAATGTATCGGAAGTACTCGATGTATACATTTATCGGATTACGTTCCAATCATCAACCGACTTCTCCTTCTCGACAGCGGTCAGCTTGTTCCGTTCCCTTGTGAATATGATCTTGCTGCTTCTCGCTGACAGATTTGCGAAGCTGCTTGGCGGAGACGGATTGTTCCGATAAGAAAGGAGGAAAAATGAAATGAGCAAGAATGCTACCAAAAAGTCGAAGATTGGTACAGAACGAATGACGCTTCTTGATTACGTTATCTTCGCCATATTACTTGTGCTTGCCCTGATGATTCTGATTCCGTTCTGGAATGTCATCATGATTTCATTCGCAACACAAAAAGAATATGCCGACAATCCATTATTGATGTTTCCTAAAGAGTTCACTTTGGATTCCTATAAAGCGCTGTTTGCAGACGGAACGATTCTTTCGGGGTACAAAAATACACTGATCCTGCTGGTGATCGGCTTGCCTCTCAGCATGTTCCTGACAACAAGCATGGCGTATGGACTAAGTCGCAGTAATTTTCCGTTTAAGAAATTTATCTTTTTCTTAGTGCTGTTCACCATGATCTTCAATGGTGGTATCGTACCACTCTACCTGATCATGAAATCCCTTCATCTGACCGGGTCGCTATGGTCCGTTATTCTGGCGGGAAGCTTCAGTGCATTCAACATGATCCTGATGATGAACTACTTCTACACTTTGCCGGAATCGTTAATGGAATCAGCACGACTGGATGGTGCAGGAGAGTGGAGAATACTGTTCAACGTCGTTCTTCCACTCGCTACACCGATTATCGCTACGATCACGCTGTTCTACGGCGTGGCTTACTGGAACAGTTGGTATGATGCGATGATCTTCCTGCGAAAGGCGGATCAGTTACCACTGCAGAATGTACTTAGGACGATTATTTCTACATCGCAAACCAATGCCTCCAATGCTTCCAGCGTGGATGCAACCCAAGTCAGCAATTTCTCAATGGGGATGAAAATGGCGGCGGTATTTGTCACTATGGTACCGATTATGTGCTTCTTCCCAATGCTGCAAAAACATTTTGCCAAAGGGGTATTAACAGGGGCTATCAAGACCTGATTATACGTATAGGATTTTGACTTAAAATTCTACTAAAAACATGGGGGTAAAAGCATGAAGACGAACAAAAAGTTGTCTGTTAGATCCATTTTTGCCATCACGCTCTGTTTGTTGATGTTGGTGGTGACAGCTTGTTCCAGCGGAAGTTCTGAAGGTAGCAACGAGAAGGATGCAGAGGGAAATTATACAGATAACCTGACCATCTCCGTAGCCAATCTGACAGAAGTGAAAAACGGGAACATGGATAATGAATTCCATAAATTCTGGACAGACAAATTCAATGTAACTTGGGATTACAACTATATTGATTGGGATTCCTGGGGCGAGAAGCTTCGCCTGTGGATCAACTCAGGTGATTTGCCGGATGTATCCGTATGGAACTATGTTCACGGTGATGCCTTGAACAATATCGATCAAGGACTGTTCTACAAATTCCCGGATGACTGGAAGGAACGCTGGCCAAACGTAGCAGCAGCCTACAACTTGACGGGACTTGGTGATAAGTTGGAAGAACTTACAGGTGGAACTTATCTCTTGCCTAGACCGATTTATTATGAGAACAAACCTGCTGATCCACTCACAAACCAAATCGGTGTTATTGCTCTCCGTAAGGACTGGGCTGAAGCGGTTGGTTTCGAGTTGAAAGATGCGTATACAACATCAGAAATTAATGAATATGCTGCGCTGGTGAAAGAAAAAGATCCAGGCAAAGTAGGCAGCAAACTTGTACCTCTGTCCTACAATGCGGCAGACGCTATGACAAACATGATTATGCCGAACAGTGTGCATGCCATGACGGATGCTCCGTTCTATAAAGGTGAAGATGGTCAGTTCCACTGGGGACCAGCAGATCCTGAGACGCTGACAGGACTGAAATTGATGCAGAAAGCCTATAAGGATGGACTGCTCAATCCGGAGTTCTACACATGGAAAAACAATGAAGGTCAAAACAACTTTAAAGTAACAGGCACCGCTGCAGTAACAAGTCTGGGTGGATTGGCTTCGTACAGACAAGGTTTGGACACCGATATGAGGAAGAACCTTGGTGTAGATAGTGATGAGCTGGTACACACTGCAATTGTTCTTGGCGATGACGGAAAATACCGCAACTTGGAGCAAGCAAACTTCTGGTCCGCGCTGATTTTCAACCCTGAGATCAGTGACGAGAAATTTGAACGTATTATGGATCTGATCGACTACTCCGCGACAAAAGAAGGACAGCTGCTTATTAACATGGGCTTCGAAGGAACGGACTGGAAATATGATGAAAACAACGAACTGGTTAGCTTGCTGCCAGAAGGAACAGTTCTAGAAGACAAATACCCAGCACGCTTCGAAGGTCTATATCTTCTGGGTGACGACTTCAGTGTTGTAAACCCTGCTATTAAAAAGGATTACCGTGATAGAGCCGTGAAACTGTTCGAGGAAAAAGCAAAACTCGGTACAGAAGGCCAATCGCTCGCAACATACGACTGGGATATCAACCTGTACGATTCCAAAGCTAAGAGCCAGGCTTCATTCGACTACCAGAACGAATATGCCAACCTGATCCTCAAAAGTGGAGATCTTGAAGCTAACTGGAAAGAATGGGTGAACAGCAAGATGTCCCTGGTTCAACCTTATCTGGATGAACTGAACAACGAATTCAAGTAATCATTCAGTAGTTAGCAAGATGGGACATGACAGAATATTCTGTCGGCCCACCATTCTGAACCCGGTGCGCGGTCTCTCCCCGAACGCAGCCGGGTTCTTTATTTCAACAACATGCAGTGGAGGATAACGGATATGAATAATGAGCAGTTGCTTGACCTCGTCAAACAGATGACGCTGGAGGAGAAAACAGCCCAGCTTCTTCAATTGACCGCCAATTTCTACGAAGGGACGGATGCCCAAGGCCAGATTACTGGACCGATGGAAGAGATGGGGATTACAGAGCAATCTGTCGTTGCCAGTGGTTCTATCCTGGGCTTGTCAGGCGCACAGGCCATTATTGATGTACAGCAAGCCTATCTAAAAAAAAGCCGTCTCGGTATTCCGCTCTTGTTTATGGCGGATGTAGTGCATGGTTTTAAAACGATTTTCCCCATCCCACTGGCAATCGGCTGTTCATGGGATACAGACTTGGCAGAGAAAAGTGCAGAGATTGCTGCACGCGAATCAGCAGTATCCGGTTTGCATGTAACATTTGCGCCCATGGTCGATCTGGTTCGTGACCCGCGCTGGGGCAGAGTTATGGAGACGACAGGCGAAGATCCGTATCTCAACAGCCTGTTTTCTGCGGCATTTGTACGTGGATACCAAGGCGACAGTTTGAAGGATGAGCCGGATCGTCTCGCTGCCTGTGTCAAACACTTTGCGGCGTATGGTGCTGCTGAAGGTGGACGCGACTATAACACGGTAGATATGTCTGAGCGCAATCTGCGTGAGTATTATTTGCCAGCTTACAAAGCTGCCTTGGATGCAGGTGTCGAAATGGTGATGGCTTCGTTCAATACGGTAGATGGTATTCCTGCGAGCGGTAATGAAAAGTTGATGCGTGACATTTTACGTGACGAATGGGGCTTTGATGGGGTATTGATCTCGGATTGGGCTTCCATCCGCGAGATGATTGCTCATGGCGCAGCTGAAGATGATCGTGAAGCGGCATATCGGGCCATTCGCGCAGGCGTGGATATTGAGATGATGACCCCTTGTTATGTTAGTCATCTGCCTGAGCTAATCCAGAGTGGTGAAGTGGAAGAGAAGCTTATTGATGAAGCGGTACTTCGTATTCTGCAGCTAAAAGAAAAACTGGGGTTGTTCGACAATCCACTTCGTGCCGCTGATCCGGAACGCGAGCGCGAGGTTGTATTTTCAAAGGAGCATCGTCAGGTATCCTACGAGCTTGCAACCAAATCGGCTGTTTTGCTGAAAAATGATAACAGTGTACTTCCGCTTCAACCGGAAGCGAATGTTGCATTGATCGGGCCGTTTGCCCAAAGTGAAGACATTCTCGGCTGGTGGTCCTGTGAAGGCGTGAAGGCGGATGCTGTCAAGCTGGGAGCTGCTCTGCAGGAGCGTTTGCAGCACGGACAGGTGCACATTGCCCAAGGAAGTGGTGTTCACACCATCACATCGGAACAGATCGCTGAAGCAATGGAAACGGCGAGCAAGGCGGACCTTATCGTTCTGGCCCTGGGTGAGGACTCTGAAATGAGCGGTGAAGGTGGTTCGCGTACCGATATTCATCTGCCAGCAGCTCAGCTGGAGCTCATCAAGCAGTTGAAGACGACGGGTAAACCGATGGCCAGCGTGATTTTCAATGGTCGTCCTTTGGATCTGAACGGAGTGTTTGAAGAATCGGATGCTGTACTTGAAGCGTGGTTCCCAGGCAGTGAAGGCGGAGCAGCGATTGCTGACGTTCTCACAGGCGTAGTGAATCCATCTGCACGTCTGACGATGTCGTTCCCGCAGTCCGTAGGTCAGATTCCTGTATATTATAACCATTTCAATACAGGACGTCCTCTGAACCCGGAGAAAACGGAAGAACGTTATGTTTCAAAATATATTGACAGCCCGAATGATCCGCTGCTTCCGTTTGGTTATGGCTTGTCATACACCACATTTGAATACGGTGATCTGGAAGTATCCAGCCAAGAAATGACTGCCGATCAACCAATCAGCATTCAGGTTCGTGTAACCAATACCGGCGAACGTGCAGGTGTGGAGACCGTACAACTCTATGTACGTGATGTATCCGGTGAAGTGGTACGTCCAATGCGTGAGCTGAAGGGCTATACGAAACTTGCACTCGCGCCAGGCGAGAGCAGTACGGCAACATTTTCGTTAAACGAGGAACAACTTCGCTACCATCATTCCGATCTGAGTTATCGCAGTGACAAGGGGACATTCCAGATTTTTGTCGGACCCAACAGCCGCGATACCCTGGAAAGTACGTTCAAGTTGGTGTAATGGATGCAAGTAACGCAAGCGTGAGGATTTTAGCATAAAAATGCAGTGAAGCTGCACTGTCTTCTTCCATTGCTGCCTGGCAGGGGAAGAAGACAGGATAGGAGGATATGATTAGATAAATGAGTACAATGACTAAATCGCAAATCAACATTCAAGCCGGTGAACTGAACTTCACATTCTGGGAGAGTGGTGATCTGTTCCAGGCCGTAAGCGGACAGGCCATGATCAATCAATTAATGGCGAGCCCGGTGGACGGGGCCATGAACAATCTCTATTTGCGTTTTCATGACGAATCCAGAATTCGTTTTGTTCCAATGCTTGGCATACATTCTGACAGCCAGGTTCATCAGTACGGAGAGCGTTTGGTGTGGACGGGAAATGCGGAAGGTGTAACGTATCAGGTTGTTTTTGCACCTTCAGCCCAGGGAGTCTGGTTCTGGGATGTTACGGTGAACGGCCAAGGGGAAAAAGTGGATGTCATCTACGGCCAAGACATTGGCATCGCTGATCCAGGAGCGGTACGCAGTAACGAAGCTTATCTGTCCCAATATATTGATCATGCCGTATTTGAGGATGACAAATGGGGTTATATTGTAGCTTCGCGGCAAAATCAGCCGCAGGGCGGGGTATTTCCTTATGTGCAGCAAGGGTCTTTAACCCGTGCCACGGGGTACTCAACAGATGGATTCCAGTTCTTTGGCTTAAGTTACAAGGAAACAAATATTCCGGAGAGCCTGCTTAAACGGTCGCTGGCGAATGAAGTATATCAGTATGAATTCGCTTATACCGCCCTTCAGTCAGAAACAGTCGTTTTGAATGGCGAAGCCCGCTTTGTGTTCTACGGCCTTTTCCAGGCAAACCATGCAGCAGCCATTAAGGAACTGGAATATACGGATGTGGTGGAACAAGCCTGGAATGAGTATGAAGCGAAACGTGCAGGGAACGAAGCTGCTGCAGCTGGATCCGGCAACGCTTTTCCTAAAGTTTCCCTGAACCCGGCTCTGGGTGAGCCACTGCGTACTTTGGCCATGTCCGAAGACGAAGTGAATTCCCGTTTCCCGGCTTCAACAAGACATCAGGAAGAACGTGCCGAAGGTGAGCTGCTGGCGTTTTTCACAGACACCTATGAACATATCGTCCTTAAGGAAAAAGAAATGCGCGTGGAGCGTCCGCACGGTCATATTCTGATGAGCGGAAACAATGTGAAACTTGGTCAGAATGTAATCACGACCACTTCCTATATGTACGGTATTTTCAACTCACACATCGTTGTGGGCAATACAAATTTTAACAAAATGATGAGCAATGCCCGCAGTGCGCTGAATATCGCGAAATCCTCCGGTCAGCGGATCTACGTGGAGATGGACGGAGTCTTCCATTTGCTCACCATGCCGTCTCTCTTCGAGATGGGCTTCAACTATGTACGCTGGTATTACCAAACGGCTCAGGATACGCTGATTGTCACGAACTATACAACACTGGATACTCCTGAAATACGTTTGCATGTGAAATCGGAAAAAGGTATAGCTTATCGCTACCTGATCACCAATCAGATCACCATGAACGTGAATGAATATGAACTGCCTGCCCGTGTCACCGAACAGAACGGCGAACTACGCATTAAGGCGAATTTGGATTCCCTCAGCGCCAAGGAATACCCGAATCTGGAATACCGCATGTCGGTAAGCGGAGCAGCCGTGAAAGTTGGCGATGAGACCCGATTGGCGAGTGGTGTGAATTCGGGGGACGGTTCCATTTTCACCTTGCAGCTGGGCAGTACGAATGAATGGACTATGACGATACAAGGCCTGCTTGAAGGCGAGAATGTGGTTTTGTCCACACGCAGCTTCGAGGAGGAAGTGGATGCTTATCGTACGTTTTATGCGGAAGTCATGAACGGGTTCCATCTGTCACGTCCTGGGAAGCCGAATGCAGAAGAATTGTTCAAGGTCAACGCGCTTGCATGGTGGTATACCCATAATATGCTGGTACATTACTCCGTTCCGCATGGTTTGGAACAATATGGTGGTGCAGCTTGGGGAACACGGGATGTATGTCAGGGACCGGTCGAATATTTCATGGCTACGCAGAAATATGAGCAGGTCCGCGATATATTAAAAATGGTGTATTCGCACCAGTATGAGGATGACGGCAACTGGCCGCAATGGTTCATGTTTGACCGTTATTTCAAAATTCAGCAGGAAGAGAGCCATGGGGACATCATTGTATGGCCGCTCAAAGTACTGAGTGACTACCTGATTGCTACCAAGGATTACTCCATTCTGGATGAAGAGGTTCCTTACACCGTTAAACATGGTTTCCATTTCAGTGAAGCCAAAGCATCGGTGCTGGAGCATGCACAGAAAGAGCTCGAATATATCCGCAGCCACTTCCTGCATGATACATTCCTTTCCTCATATGGTGATGGAGACTGGGATGATACGCTTCAACCCGCGAATGCCCAATTGAAACAGTACATGGTCAGCAGCTGGACCGTTGCTCTTACGTATCAAACACTGAGCCAGCTATCCAGAGCACTTGTGCCTGTGAAGCCGGAACTGGCAGCAGAATTGAGCAGCATGGCTGCAGGGGTTAAAAAGGACTTCAACAAATATATGCTGGATACCGAGGTTATTCCTGGGTTTGTATATATGGAAGACCCGGAACAAGCCAAACGGATGCTGCATCCGGATGACAGCGAGACAGGCATTCAGTACCGACTCCTGCCGATGACACGCAGCATGATTGCCGAGCTCCTGGAGCCTGAACAGGCCGCGTCCCACTATCGTCTGATTAAGGAGAAATTATTCTGCCCGGACGGCGTGCGGCTTATGAACCGCCCAGCTCACTACGATGGAGGGGTAAGCACCCATTTCAAACGTGCTGAACAGGCGTCCAACTTCGGACGTGAAGTTGGCCTGCAATATGTGCATGCACATATCCGCTACATTGAAGCCATGGCGAAGCTCGGTAATCCGGAGGAAGTGTGGAACGGTCTTGGCATCATCAACCCTGTGGGTATTCAGCAAGTCGTGCCTAATGCGGATCTCCGCCAAAGCAATGCTTACTTCAGCAGTTCTGATGGTAAATTTAACAACCGCTATGATGCACAGGAACAGTTTGATAAGCTTCGCACTGGTGATGTTCAGGTAAAAGGCGGTTGGAGAATCTATTCCAGCGGACCAGGGATTTACATGAACCAACTGATCTCGAACGCACTGGGCATTCGTCAAGAGGAAGAGGATCTCGTACTCGATCCCATCCTTCCGGCAAGTCTGGATGGCCTGCACTTTGATTTTCAATATAACGGAAAGAAAGTGACCTTTGTCTATCATCTTAGCGGAGAAACGGTACAACGTGTGCTGTTGAACGGCAAGGAACTGGAGACGACGAGACTGCAACAGCCTTATCGTCAGGGTGGACTGCGTATTTCTCGTGCAACCCTCGAACAGGGCCTGGACGAAGGTAACGTGATCGAGATTTACAGCTAAAAATTGCAGAAGAACTCGGGACAACAGTGATCTGATGATCAATCTGAAACTGGAGTGTCATCAGATCAAGGTTAGTCCGTTTACCAAATATTCAAGAAGTCAGGTCCTCCAGCCCGGAGGGCCTGATGAACATAACAGGGGAGCGAAGATTGTGGTCAGTATCAAGGATATCGCCAAAAAGGCGGGAGTTTCGATCTCCACCGTGTCTTATGCGCTGAATGGCAGCAATAAAGTGACAGATGAGACCAGTTCCAAAATTTTGGCCATTGCCAAAGAGCTGAACTATGTTCCGAACGCTGCTGCAAGAACGTTGAAGAAAAGGGAATCCAAAATTCTCGGGGTATTTCTGACAGACTTTAGCGGAGATGTATATGGGGATTTGCTTAGTGGCATGAAGACGGTTTGCAACGCTCAGGGTTATGATCTGATTGTCTGCAGTGGCAAGCAGTCTCACCGGATGCTTCCGGAGCGAATGATTGATGGCGCAGTTATTCTCGATCATACGTTTGCCAGCGAGGAGCTGCTGCAATATGCTGATCGGGGACACAAGATTGTCGTTCTTGACCGAGAGCTTAATCACCCGAATATCAATCAGGTACTGCTGGATAACAAGGCAGGAGCTACACTGGCAATGGAACATCTCATTGAGCAGGGACATACGAAGATTTATGTCGTAACAGGGCCGGAGGGTTCATTTGACTCGGCTCAGCGGATGAAAGCGGTAAGGCAAGTGACCGAGCGGGAAGCAAGTGTGGAATGGGTCGAGATTATGGGAGACTTTGAGAAAAGTGGCGGAGAGCAGGCAGCTGAGTTGATTATTCAGGAGTATACGAGACCGGCTGCGGTATTTTGTCTTAATGACGAGATGGCCATTGGACTGTGTAATCGCTTGGCGGAAAGTGAGCTGCAGATTGGCCGGGATATTGATGTGATCGGTTTTGACAACATCGAACTGAGCAAGTATGTTCAACCAAGGCTGGTCACCATCGATTATTCCAAAAGAAAATGGGGTTCCCTTGCTGCGGAGCAGCTAATCAAAATTATTGCCGGAGAACCGGTGGATCATGAACGAATCTACGTGACATTGGTGGATGGCGGTTCAGTTTGCAGTCAGGTTCCGCAAGAGATCCCATCGCCCATTCGCCATGAACGGGCGGTCAGCTCTTGATGGCAGGGAAGAGACATACAAATTGTATCATTACGAATAGCTCAACTATGCTGGTGCTGTACCCCGAGAGACAAGGCTTAGAAGAATTACAGCATTCTTTTAAGCCTTGTCTCTTGGTATATGAACAACATAAAAAAAGCCTCTCACTAGAGAGGCTTGGCCTTTAGAGGCCCTTCGTTT
>Ga0209463_1000794_pt1 | contig 21743 bp, 22 predicted proteins | sample AgamicMgSfrz_FD_187169 | JGI IMG/M metagenome (GOLD analysis project Ga0209463, IMG submission 187169) | Agave microbial communities from Guanajuato, Mexico - Mg.Sf.rz (SPAdes) (version 2) | ecosystem: Host-associated > Plants > Phyllosphere > Phylloplane/Leaf | place: Guanajuato, Mexico... | reverse complement strand
AAGCGTGCCAAATTCTTGCACGCTTTTAATAAGTAGTTAGTTACTAAAAATGATCATCTGGGTGAAGGTTGTTTTGCATAAGTTCTTGTACTTTGTTGATTTGTTCTAAGTCGGCTACTTCTGTTTTATACCAGCCTTTTTCATCCATGATTGTGAAAAGTTCATATTGGTTTTTGCTAGCATTGTCAAAGGCTTCCTTATAAATTTCTCGAAGTCCATGATGCTTTGTCTCAAGCATCATGCTGTTGATGCTGTGGCAGCGTCCTTTTTCAAGCTCTAAACAAAGCTGGAGCAATTCCCGGTCAGTCAGCCCGCGGCCTTCCATATTGTTTGGCATATAATCAATCCTTTCCCATTAGTCTATTGAATATTTGACGTCCTGTTAAAATATTGGGATAGGTCGGCAATCTTTAACTGATGCGTTTCTGCCATTGCTTCTAGTGTGCTTTTTAATGTCTCATCATTACATTGTGTTGCACACCAATTCATTGTTTTAGCGGTAATTGATTCTGCACGTATCGCATCTTCAATAAATGCCAGTTCCTTCATTGTAAGTTTGGTCAAAGCTTACTTCACCTCCCACAACCACATATAATTAGTATTGTTTTGGCGCATCCGTTTTATCCATTTATTGATTGATAAAGAGCTGGTTTAGGAACTATATCGACTTGCTTGCAGCATGGAATACGGAATGAAAATAGTAATTAGTAACATGCTCCTTTGCTATATGAGCCATAATAGACATTAGGCATTGTTCAGTTAACAATACGAGGAGCTTATTTAATTTAGTTTCGTTTGTGCTATAATAGTTTTAGAACCAAGTACTAAAACTAGGTGTAAAATTTTGAATACGACTTGTCTAAATTAGGAGGACAATATGGAAGATTTATTAAAGCTAAAAGGAAAAAATATCGTCATAATGGGCGTTGCAAATGAACGTAGTCTAGCTTGGGGTGTGGCTAAATCGTTATTTAAAGCAGGTGCAAACCTTATATTTACATACCGTCTTGATCGTTCTCTCGCAAAATTAAATAAATTGCTGGCAGATAACAATTATAATGCAGAAACAATTGTGCAATGTGATGTAAATAGTGATGAAAGCACAAAAAATGCCTTTCAGGAAATCGGAGAAAAGGTTGGCGTTATCCATGGAATCGTTCATTCTGTTGCCTTTGCTCATGCTGAAGATTTAAAGGGAGATTTCATTAATACATCAAGAGAAGGATATGCTTTTGCACAGGATACGAGCAGCTATTCATTAATAGCTGTAGCAAGGGAAGCGAAGCCTTTCATGACAGAAGGCGGATCTATCACGACTATGAGCTATCTTGGAGCTGAGCGTGCTGTAGGTGGATATAATGTTATGGGTGTCGCTAAAGCAGCACTTGAATCTTCTGTAAGATACTTGGCATTGGATATGGGTAAGGATAATATCCGTGTTAATGCAATCTCTGCTGGAGCAATTCGCACACTGGCAGCTAAAGGTGTCGGGTCATTTAATGAAATTCTTCATAAGATCGAAGAAACTGCGCCATTGAAACGAAATGTAACACAGGATGAAGTGGGAGACATGACATTAGCCATGATCAGTGAGCTTTCAAGAGGGGTAACAGGCGAAATTATTTATGTAGATTCAGGCTACAACATTCTAGGCTAATAGTAAGCAATAAAAACGAGGCTATGATATCTCATCAAAGCCTCGTTTTTTTATTTGGATTTTGTTCTAGGTGTAGATCTTCTAATGAAAAATGCTAAAAGAAGAGCTACTGCTGAGATACCTGTAGCGACGATAAAGGCATCGTTAATACCGTCAATTGTCGCTTGCTGAACTGCTTTCCCATAGATAGAGGAAATAGCCAGCGCCTGACCTGAGCTTGAAGGAATTCCAGCCAATGCGGCAAAACCTTGACCAAGCTGGGCCATTTTTTCTGCTATAAACGGATTATCACTTGTGATAATATTGCTGTAATTAGCAGTATGATAAGTTGATCTGTTTGTCATCACAGTAACTAGGAATGCTGTTCCGATGCTTCCTGCAACTGTTCTTGCTGTATTGGATGCAGCTGTACCATGGCTTGTTAAATGCATTGGCAGCTGATTCATTCCTTCTGTCATAACTGTCATCATAATAAACGACATACCAAACATGCGGAAAATATAGAGCATCATGATATGTGCATATGTTGTTTGCATCGTCAATTGTGTAAAGCCCCATGTAGTCAATACGGTAATGACAAGTCCAATTATTGCGAGTGGTCTTGCACCGAATCGGTCAAACAGCTTACCGGCAATCGGCGACATGATACCCATAACAATCGCACCTGGAAGCATTAATAGACCAGAATCCAATGCTGTAAAGCCGCGAATGTTTTGCAGGTAAACAGGAAGCAAAATCATCCCAGCAAACATTGCCATATTAACAACCATGCTTACAACAGTAGTTAAAGCATAAATATCGTATTTAAATACTCTTAAATCAAGCATCGGTACGTCTGTAGTGAATTCACGCCAAACAAAAAGAACTAAGAACACAACCCCGATCAAAAGAGAGAGGACAACTACAGCGCTGTCCCAGCCATCGTTTCCTGCTTCACTGAAACCATACAGTAAAAAGCCTAAACCGATAGAGGAAGTAATAAAGCCCCAAAGGTCAAATTTTGGATTTGTACGTGGTGTTACATCTCTCATCCAAATGGAAGCGATAATCAAATCGATAATACCAAAAGGAATTACTAGATCGAAAAGGACTCTCCAAGAATAATGACCGATAAGCCAGCCTGAAAGTGTTGGACCGATAGCAGGAGCAAAAATCATGGCAACACCCATAATACCCATTGCGGTTCCTCGTTTTTCAGGCGGGAAGATAGTTAAGAATGTTGTCATTAGAAGCGGCATAATAACACCTGCTCCGGCTGCCTGGATAACACGGCCGATCATCAACATACTGAATCCTGTGGAGACAGAACAAACTAATGACCCTATCGTAAATGCTGACATAGCAAGGATCAATAGCTTCCTCGTGCCAAGCTTGCTGATTAAAAATGGAGTAATCGGAATGAATATACCATTTGTCAGCATATAACCTGTTGTCAGCCACTGAACCGTGCTTGTTGATACATTCAAGTCGTTCATTATATGAGGGATGGCAACATTTAATAATGTTTGATTAAGAATGGCAACAAATGCGCCAAGCATAACTGCAGCAATAATTTTGCCTTTGCTGCCTTCAAAGTCAACTGTTGCATGTTCTTTTCTTGGTTTTTCTTTTGTAGGTATTTCTTCTTCGCCGGGTTTTTCGGCATCTTCTGGATCACTGACATACTCTAAAGCTGGCTCTGTAATCGCAGACTTTGTTAATGTTTCATTTATTGCATCATCCATCGGACTCACTTCTGGGATGGAGCTTTGTGGTACTTCTTTATTTAGGATTGGTTCATCCTTTTCATAATTGCTCATTTTTGCCTGTTTTGGCTTCCTGCTTTGTTTCCTGATCAGGTAATTGATAGTGAGGAGCAATATAATGCTGATAACTGCATAACTTGCGATATATATCGTCATCGTCATCACCTACTTATGAATTCGCACAGTTACATTCATACCAGGTACTAAATCTAAACCACCATAGTTATCAATCGAGATTTTTACAGGAATGACTTGCGTTTCTTTTGTGTAGTCGCCTGAAGAATTGCCGCTAGGAAGCAAAGAGAAAGTGCTTGATGTTGCTAAGCCTAAAGAATCAACTTTACCAGTAAGAGTTGTGTCTGGATATGCATCTACATATAGATCAACGTCTTGGCCGACCTTTACATCATTTAAGTCTGTTTCATCAACATTTGCAGTAACCCAAAGATTGTTCATATCATATGCTTTAGCAAGAGAAGTACCTGCTGCCACGAATGAATTTTCTACTGCAGAGGATTGGACAATCGTACTGTTAGCAGGAACATTAACATTGATTTTTGATGTTCCAGTTTCTGTTGTAACTTCAACAGTACCGATTTTTTCATTTTTGCCGAATTTTTCGCCGACATCGCCGCTCCAGTCCGTCAATTTACCTGTTGAAGGTGCTGCAATGCTCACCTGCTGTCCAGCGATTTGGGCATTATCTGTTGAGATATATGAAACTGATTTGTCATAGAAATAATAGCCTGTAAAACCGCCGCCTACTAAGACAACTAGTAGGATGATGTTAATAAGTATCATGCGTCTTGCATTCATTCTTGAAAGTCCTCCTTAGAATTGAGAATTGCTAAAATTTTGTTGTTTAATTCAAGCAGTTTTTGTATATCTTCATCCGGGAATTGCATTATTTCTTTTATTTTGCGGGCAACGACGGAGTCTGAATGCATGAGTGCTTCCAATTTTTCATTTCCTAGCTTTGTCAGATGTAGGTTGACAGCTCTCCTGTCTGTTGTTTGAGTTGTCCGCTCAATCATATCCTGCTGCACAAGGCGGTCAATTACACCGCTGACTGTGCTTTTAGTCAGACGTAACTTGTCAGCAAGCTCGCCTAAGCTAATGTTCGGTTGAAAAGATACCCTGTATAAAGCCTTAAGCTGAACAGCAGTTAAACCCATCCGATCTGCATCTTCCTTTAGGAGCTGATAGTAAGCCTTACTTATTCTTGCATACGATCGAATCAGCTCATTATTTAAAGCTTCTTTCACACTATGCCTCCTTTTCCCTTATGAAATAAAATACCCAACCAGACACAAAAAATGCTGGAATTAATACTTGTCAAAAATAGTTCGTATACGAACTATATCGCAAGAGATATCTTCGCATAGTTTATTAGGAGTATCATTAAAAGAAGTTAAAAATATGATGAGAAAATAATGAGCGATATGAAGGTATATTTAAATAGAAGGAAAGCGGTTTATTTAGAGGGAAAAGACCCTTTCATCTTAAAAGGGTCTAAACAAATCAACTATTTAAATCATATAATCCTGGGCTGTGCTCATTTGGCATATCAGGAAGTTCAGGGACTGGATAGCCTTGTGGAGGCTCGACTACTTTGAGTTCTCCTTTATTTCTGCTTGGTGACTCACCTTGGAAGATTTCGCCGATTCTTGTGTCATCAAGACGGAAGTTGAACTGAGCATTATGGAAGCCTAAATCTACATACTTGCGGCATTCTGGGTATTTATTGATGTCATAGTTTGGAACAGGGAATAGTTTAGCCCAATTTACGCCTAGTGTTTCAAGTGCTTTCGCAAAGGCATTTTGATGCGCGTTGTCACGGACAATCAAAAATGCCAAAGTCTCACGGAACGTTTTATTTGAGCTCATTTCATATAACCTTGATTTTTGCAAAACACCTGTTGATTCCAGAACTAGGTTATCAAGAAGGTCAGCAATTAAGTTTCCATGGCTGTATACATAGTTACCGTTCCATGGGTTTCCTGCAGCGTCAACAGGAAGTGATGCTTGCGCTCCCATAATATAATGGTGCGGATTCACATTTTCCGTTGCAACACGAAGTGGTTCTGTGCTTTCACCGACAGAGCCAACACCGATATCGCCAGAACCATTAAGCAGTTGGTTAATAGTTGTTTGAACGAGCTCCACATGGCTAAGCTCTTCTAGGAATACGCCGCGGATTAAGTCGCGGTATTGCTTAGCTTTTCCACGGAAGTTAGCACTTTGGAAAGAGAACTGCATCATTGTTCTCATTTCCCCAAATCGTCCGCCTAATGCTTCTTGGAGTACTTTGGCTGCAGCTGGGTCTGGTTTATCAGGGACAATAACGTTAATTAAATCCTCTTTATAGAAATACAAGATGATACCTCCAGTGGTACATTTTTATTTTTCCTGTTTATTGTTTATTAATTTTCTTTTTTTATTCCAAATCTTTTTAGAAAAGAAAAAAACGGAGATAGTAAGAAATAAGGAACAATCAAAATTGTTAAAATATTTTTTTCGAAAATAATAGTTGATGAAAGAAATTTTTTTTCGTATAATAAGAACATAGGAAATGAAAACACTTACAATAACAACTCTGACTAGGGGGTACATCATATGGATGCCTATTTATTAATTATCACATTAGTTTCAATCGTCCTTGTTATATTAGGAGTTTCCCTGTTTAAATGGCATGCTTTTATCAGCTTAACAGTAGCAAGTTTATTTCTAGCCATTTTCTCAGGATTATCTTGGGATAAAATTGTAAGCGCTTATGAGACGGGCGTAGGTGGCGTATTAGGTCATTTAGTCGGGATTCTGGCGCTTGGAACAATACTTGGAAAAATGCTGTCCGAATCTGGGGCGGGTTTGCAAATAGCTAATTTCTTTGTAAAGGTATTTGGTGAAAAGAAACTGCCATGGGCTATGTTCTTTTCTGGGTTTATTATCGGAATTCCAGTCTTCTTCGAAGTTGGTATATTAATCCTGCTTCCACTTGTTATTTCTATACAAAAAGCAACAAAGAAAAATATCCTGCTGATTGCTTTGCCAGGGATTGCTGGACTATCAATTGTTCATGGATTAGTTCCGCCGCATCCAGGCGCTATTGCAGCAATTGGAATCTTTGATGCAAACTTAGGAAAAGTATTGCTTTACTCCTTAATCATTGCGTTGCCTGCCGGAATAATCGGTGGACCGCTTTTTGCAAAATATATTCATAAACGTGTTGTGCCGAAAGGTGAGCCAGAATTAGTTAAAGTGGAGGAAAAGGATGAAAAGTCACTGCCGAGTGTAGGTATTTCTTTCTTCTCGATCTTACTTCCTGTTATATTGATGATTATCGGAACTGCTGCACCATACATGAAGTTTCTTTCTGATGATGTTATGAATGCATTGGCGTTTATTGGTAGCCCGTTAGTATCACTTCTGCTTGCAGTGTTCTTTGCATTCTATTTCCTTGGATTTAAACAAGGTATTGGTAAGGATAAGCTGAAAAAGTTTACAGAGGAATGTATCCTGCCAGTCGGATCAATCGTATTAATCATCGGTGCTGGTGGTGCCTTTAAACAAGTACTGATTGACAGTGGTGTTGGAACAACAATCGGAAATATGTCTGAAAGCTTGTCATTATCACCATTGGTGTTAGCATTCATGATTGCTGGTCTGATCCGTATTGCAACAGGGTCTGCAACAGTTGCATTGACAACTGCAGCAGGAATTGTTTCTCCAATTATTGCGGGGATGTCTGGAGTTAATGTGGAGCTGCTTGTATTAGCAACTGGAGCAGGTTCCTTAATGTTCTCCCATGTCAATGATGCAGGTTTCTGGATGGTGAAGGAATACTTAGGCTTGTCAGTAGAGGAAACATTCAAGACATGGACAGTGCTTGAGACAGTACTTTCATTCGTTGCTTTTGCGGGAGTATTAATTTTGGATCTGTTTGTATAAGAAATAAAAGAGGGTTCCAATCTTAACAGTGAAGTTAAGGTTGGAACCCTTTTTATGTTACATTCTAGTATCTGAAATAGCATTTCTTATTTTCTTGAGAGACTTATTGGCTGTGTCTTTATTTAAAATCATCATATTGACATAAAGGGCATCAATGAGGCTCAATTGGGCAATTCGGGAAGAAAGTGCCTCAGATCTGAATTCAGTTTCCTCCGAGCTTGTAAACAGTGCTACATCTGCGTGCTGTGCAATTGGCGATTTGGGATAACCGGTAATGCTGATCGTTTTAGCGCCATTTGTTTTTGCTGTTTTTAATATATTGATTGTATCTTTATTAGTTCCAGAATGGGAGATAATGACGGCAACGTCACGCTCAGAAAGCTGGGATGCAGACATCAGCTGAAAGTGAGAGTCAATGAATGTAAACGCTTTTATTCCTGTGCGCACAAACTTATGAAAAGCATCCATTGCAATGACTGCCGATCCTCCAGTTCCATAAAATTCTACACGATGTGCCGCGAGTAAGAAATCTGCCGCTTTTTGTATAGATGCACCATTTACCAGCTGTAAAGTATTTTCCAATGTACGAACATTCGACATAAAGACCTTTTCTGTGACAGTTTTTACATTATCTTGTTCATTAATCTCTTCATGGATGTGCTGGATAGGTTCAATGATTTCTGATGCAAGGGCAATTTTCATCGCTTGATAGCCTTTAAACCCTATTCGTTTGCAAAAACGAAACACAGTAGCATCAGCGACGTTTAAATCTTCTGCAAGTTCATTGATTGTGCTGTGTATAATTTTTTCAGGGTTCTCTAATATATAATCTGCAATCTTTTTTTCTTTTTCACTTAACCTTGCATAATAGGAACGGATTTTTCCTAAGCAGTTTTGGGCCATATCATTTTATTCCTTTCGACATAATTTAAGTATAGTATAGCATATTTAAAATCAGAAAAAATATTTTTTAATACGCTTTCATTTATGAAAAAAATTTCGTATAATAAATAAGAGGGAGAAATTTTTTTTCATAAGGGAGCAGTTAAATAATGAATATCGGATTAATAGGGTTAGGGAAAATGGGTTTCAATTTGGCAGAGAATTTATTGGACCATAATTATAGTGTAACAGCTTTTGATGTAAATGTAAGCGCTGTAGAAAAAATTTCAGCGGCTGGAGCCGTTGGTGTAGGCAAAATATCAGATTTAGCAGTTAATTTACCAAGCCCCCGAGTAATTTGGGTGATGGTTCCTTCTGGGGAGATAACAGAGAATGTCATAGAAGAGCTTGGCGGCTTGCTAGAAGAAGGGGATATTATTATTGAGGGTGGCAATTCTCATTATCAGGACACTAAGCGGAGAGCTGTCAAACTTAAGACAAAAGGCATCCATTATCTTGATGTAGGAACAAGCGGGGGTACAAGTGGAGCGAGAAACGGGGCCTGCATGATGATTGGTGGAGACGGAAACGTATTCTCAAGTGTAGAAAGCCTTTTTAAAGATATTTGTGTAGAAAATGGTTATTTATATACCGGTGAAGTTGGCAGCGGACATTTCTTGAAGATGGTGCATAACGGAATTGAGTATGGGATGATGCAGTCGATTGCAGAGGGATTTGAGTTGCTGGAAAAAAGTGAATTCAACTTTGATCATGAGCAAGTAGCGAAAGTCTGGAATAATGGCTCTGTTATCCGTTCATGGCTTATGGAATTAACACAAAATGCCTTCTCAAAAGACCCGAAACTTGAAGGCATTAAAGGAGTCATGCATTCCTCAGGAGAAGGAAAGTGGACGCTTGAAACAGCACTGGATCTGCAAGTGGCGATGCCTGTTACAGCCTTGTCGCTTATGATGCGTTACCGTTCGTTAGAAGAGGATACTTTCACAGGAAAAGTTGTAGCTTCATTAAGAAATGAGTTCGGGGGCCATAGTGTAGAAAAGAAGTAACGAATAAAGGCTGCAGCATTATGCTGCAGCCTTTATTCTCATTATTTAACCCATTTGCGCTGGAAGTCAGCGATGTATTCATACTCATTATTAAGCAATCTGGAAATACGGATAAAAATTGGGGTTAAATCTTCATAAATGACAACATTCTCCTTGATAGGCTTATGGGCATGTGTGCTGCCAACAAGCTCTTTCATAATGCTGAAATCTTCAATTTCTCCTAGTCCATACATGCCGAGGACAACTGCGCCGAGGCAAGAACTTTCAAAGCTTTCTGGTACTGTCACTTCTTGATTGAAGATGTCAGCCATCATTTGCCTCCAAAGCTCTGAGCGGGCAAAACCTCCAGTAGCTTGGATTTGCTTTGGCTCACCAATAACCTCCTGTAACGCAAGCATCACTGTATATAGATTTAAGATGACACCTTCAAGCACTGCTCTGACCATATGCTCTTTCTTATGGTGAAGACCAAGCCCAAAAAAGGAGCCTCTTGCATTCGAATTCCAAAGGGGAGCTCTTTCGCCTGCTAAATATGGATGAAACAGTAGTCCATCTGCTCCTGGAAGGACCCGTGAAGCAATCTTCGTCAACACTTCATATGGATCAATACCTAATCGCTTTGCTGTCTCTACTTCAGATGAAGCCAGTTCATCACGAACCCATCTGAATGTCATTCCGCCGTTATTGACAGGGCCGCCGACCACCCAATGGTTTTCTGTAAGGCAGTAGCAGAAAGTACGACCTTTTGGATCAGTGACTGGTTTATCTGTCACAGTTCGGATTGCGCCGCTTGTGCCAATTGTAACTGCTACCACTCCAGGGTCAATTGCATTTACACCTAAATTAGAAAGAACTCCGTCATTAGCTCCAACAATAAATGGGATCTCTTTTGAGAGGCCGAGCTCTAACGCAAGCTCTTCCTTCAACCCAGTAACAGAGTGAGTAGTCGGAACAGGGGAAGGCAGCTGTTCGGCAGTAATTCCCGCTATTTCAAGTGCTTCTTTATCCCAGTCAAGCTGTTCAAGATTAAACAAACCTGTAGCAGAAGCAATAGAGTAATCGACAATGAATTCCCCAAAGAAATGATGGAAAATATATTCCTTAATGCCGATGAATTTAGCTGTTTTTGAAAAAATCTCTGGATGATCTGCACGTAGCCATGCAATTTTCGCAAGGGGAGACATAGGGTGGATGGGAGTGCCTGTACGTTTATATATTTCCATCCCATTTAATTCATTCTTAATTTTATCTGCCCAACTGGCTGAGCGGCTGTCTGCCCATGTAATGCATTTAGTCAGCGGCTTGTTTTTATCATCAAGAGCAATAAGGCTATGCATCGCTGCACTGAAGGAAACAAGCTTTAGTTTTTCCAACTGGATATTGCCTTTTTTCAATGCTGTCTGGATTGATTCTTTTACAGCAGAAAGTATTTCATCCGGTTCTTGCTCAGCAACGGCAGGTGCAGGGCTGTATAGAGGATATTCCACATGATGCATGCTGATCACTTTGCCGGCTTCGCCAAATAATACTGCCTTTGTGCTAGTTGTTCCAATATCAACGCCTAAATAGAAGGAATCTTTAAACATTACTAAATCTCCTTTATTATAAAATCCTGATTTTAGTTAAGAGAAACGGAAACAAAAAAAATTTCTCGCAATTATAACTTTTCTAGAAAAATTTTTTCTTCTCTTTTATTTTAAAGCATCTCTTTTATTTTTGGAACTGTTTTCATTAAAAGAATATAAGAAACACGACGAGAAATCAAACATCGTTGCGACAAAATTCCCTTCGCAACTCGAATTATAGGGAAATTTTTGTAAGGGAAACGCTTGAAAAAGCTTAAGTGGGCCCGTAGACTAAAACTTGTAATTGGTAGCGTTTACATACTGCGCTATTTAGATTTACCCTGTTAAAAATCATAGTTCGTAAAATTTTTTCTTCACTTTTGTAAGCGGTTGCAAGTTTGTCTGACTTTTTTAGCTGCCAAACGGGTAAGGACTGGTTCTATTTAAGAGAGTGGGGACCTTTTAAATAGTCAGTTAATCAAACAGAGAAACGAGGGGGAAGAAACATGAAAAAAAGCAAGCTGATTCTCTTAACTATCGTCATGATTTTGGTGTTGGTGCCAATACTGCAAGGTTGTAGTTCTAAATCTGGCACCTCTGATTCTGACGATACTGTCCAGCTCACCTTTTCAGCATGGGGAAATCCAGCTGAAATAAAGGTTTACCAAAAAGCGGTTGATGGATTCATGAAAGAAAATCCGAATATTAAAGTTAAGTTAGTGCCAATTCCAAGTGATGGTTATATTCAAAAGCTGCAAACACAGCTGCAAGGAAGCCAAGCACCGGATGTATTTTATGTTGGTGATGGCGATATTTCGAAAATCATTGAAACAGGCAAGCTGGCACCACTAGGAGAATTTATGAACAGCTCGGAAAGCTATGCAAAACCAGATGAATTCGCAGAAGGTTTATGGGGAGCTGCTAAAAAAGAGAATGAAATTTATGGCATCACAGTCGATTGCAATCCGATGCTTATTTATTACAATAAAAAGCTGTTCTCAGATCTTGGAATTAAGTCTCCACAGGAATATTATGATGAGGGGAAATGGAACTTCGATGCTATGAAGGAAGTGACAGATTCCTTGCGTGACGACGGCAAATACGGATTGATTGTTGATAACTCCTGGAATACACTTTTCAGTTGGATTTGGGCTAACGGTGGAGAGATTTACAATAAAGAGACTGGCGATTTTATTTTAGATCAAAATGAAAAAGGTATCGGAGCGATGTCTTTCCTAGAGCAAATGATTAAAGGCAAGAATTTTACTTATTCAGGATCTCTGCCGAAAGGGCAAGGCTCTGAAGCGATGTTTATGTCCGGGCAGGTTGGCATGGTTACTGCAGGCAGATGGTTCACACCGCTGTTCCATGAAAATAAATCATTAGAGTGGGATTATATTTCATGGCCTTCCAATACAGAAAATAAACAAGAGCCTGTGGCAATTCCGACTGCTTATCTAGCTGCTAACAAAGATTCAAAAAATAAAGAAGCTGCGATGAAATTTGTTTCTTACTACACGTCTAAAGTAGGGCAAGAGCAGCGTCTAAATGGCATTGGAAATGCTATTCCTTCGATTAATGGCATCGATGAGGCAATTACTAGCTCTAATGTTCCTGAGCATGTCAACTACATCATTGAAGCTAGGGAAAAAGGGTATGCAAATGCGATTCAGTCGACAATTCCGGGGCTGGATAAAGAAGTCAATGACATTATGGACTTAATGTATCTTGGCAAAGATGATGCACAGACAACAGTAGATAAACTTACGAAAAAAGCGAAGGAAATGATTGGAGAACATAAGGCAGAGTAGAATGCTAATGGAGTGAGGTGAAGAATTTTTTTCTTCACCTTCCATCTTAAAAAAAGTGGGTGAACGCTTATGAGAGGCCGTCAAAATCTTTGGGGATATGCATTTTTAGCTCCACAATTAATAGGATTGATTTTATTTTCAATGATTCCAGTAATCTTCACATTGACATTAAGCTTTATGAAATGGGACGGGTTTGGGGCTAAAGAATTTATAGGTTTAGCTAACTATATCGATCAATTTCAGGATCCCGACTTTTGGAAGGCCTTAGGAAATACGGTCTATTATACAATATTGGTTATTCCTGTCAGCATTGCCTTGTCATTAGCAGTAGCAATTGCTCTCAATAAAATCAAAGGCAAAAATTTTTACAGACTTTTTTATTTTATGCCTGTTGTAACAAGCTCTGTTTCCATCGGGGTTATATGGATGTGGATTTTGAATGGAGACTTCGGCATATTGAATCAAATTCTTGATAACTTCGGCATCAATGGTCCAATGTGGTTGACAGATACAAGGTGGGTCATGCCATCTATTGCTATCTTAAGTATTTGGTGGGGACTAGGCCACAATATGGTTATTTTTTTAGCAGGCCTGCAGGGAATTTCAAAATCCTATTATGAGGCAGCAGAAATAGACGGTGCAACAAAGTGGCAGAAGCTACGCCATATTACTTTGCCTCTGCTTTCACCGACAACCTTCTTTATTGCTATTATGGCCATTATTTCTTCCTTCCAAGTCTTTGATCAGGCTTATGTTATGACAAGTGGAGGACCTGCTAAATCAAGCTACACTTTTGTATACCATATTTACGAAGCAGCTTTTGTTGATTTCAAGATGGGCATCAGCTCGGCATCAGCGATGGTATTGTTTGTCATCATACTAGCATTTACGCTTATCCAATTCAAAATGTCGAAAAGGTGGGTGCATTATGAAGATCAATGACGTACCGGTAAATACAATCCCAAAGCCTGTGGCCCCATTGCCAACAAAGAAGAAAATTTCATTGATGCGAATTTTGCTCCATCTTGTCCTGATTGTTGGTGCGTTTTTGATGGTGGCACCTTTTCTTTGGACAATAAGCAGTTCACTGAAAGATATGTCTCAAATATTTCTTGTGCCGCCGAAATGGTTCCCTAATCCAATTAACTTCCAAAACTATCCGAATTCCTTAACAGCCATGCCCTTTGCAAAAGCCTACTTTAATAGCTTCTATATAACAGCAGTCGTAGTTCTATTAAACTTGCTGACGTGTTCAATGGCCGCCTTTGCATTTGCTAAGATGCGTTTCCGTGGCTCAAATCTACTGTTCATATTGTTCTTGGCGACTATGATGATACCAAAGCAAGTAACGATGGTGCCATTGTACTTAATAATGGATGCATTTGGATGGATTGATACACATCTTTCCTTGATTGTTCCAGCTGGTTTATTTAATGCATTTGGCGTATTTTTATTGCGGCAATTTATCAGGGGGATACCGAATGAACAGATTGAGGCTGCTGTATTGGATGGTGCAAACCCAATTCGAATATATAGAAGCATCATTTTGCCACTGATTAAACCAGCACTTGCTGCCTTCGGAATTTTTGCATTTATGGGGATATGGAACAGCTTCTTGGAGCCGCTTATTTATTTAACTACACCGGAGAATTTTACAGTTCCGCTGCTCCTGAATACATTTAAGGGCTTGTATTTTACAGACTGGTCACTGATGATGGCTGGTACAACCATCTCTATTATCCCAGTTATTATTGTTTACATTATTGCCCAAAAACAAATCATTGAAGGCATCGCCTTAACTGGCTCTAAAGGCTGATTTAAGCAGATTTGAAAGTCAGAACATTATAAATGAGGTGATCTTATCAACAGGCTGATGAATATGTGTACATGGATTTACCGGCTGCTGTATGTAAATTTACTCTGGCTATTGTTTACAGCAGCAGGTCTTGTCCTGTTCGGGATCTTCCCAGCAACAGCCGCCATGTTTTCCTTAACGAAACAATGGCTGGAAGGGGAAGGGGACGATCGAATGTTCACAATGTTTGCTGCTAAGTTCAAAGAGTATTTTAAACAGGCTAATATCCTAGGAGCAATCGTTTTATTTGCAGGTATGTTACTGTATGTTGACTTTCAGTTTTTTTTACAAGCTGAGAGTACTATTTTTGTAGTTTTTAGATATACTCTACTGACTATTGCATTTGTTTATATCATTATGCTTCCATACTTATTTCCGCTATTAGTGGAAAAAAAACGAACGATAAGGGAAGTGCTGAAAAGTATGCTATTTATTAGCATTACTCGGATTGCACACAGCGCCATTATGGTAATCGGCTCAATTACGATTTTTGCTGCATACAGCAGATTAGCCGGATTCTTCTTGTTTTTCTTAGGAAGCACAATAGCACTGTGGCTTACTTGGAATGTAAAAGCAGTGCACAGGAACATACTGCGTAAACATGCATAGCAGGATTATAGAAGAATAAAGGGAGAGATTAGCATATGTCTAAAATAACATTCATCGGTGCTGGAAGCACTGTATTTGCAAAAAATGTATTAGGAGACTGCATGATGGTCCCTGCACTAGAAGGCTTTGAGTTTGCTTTGTTTGATATTGATGAAGGGCGCTTGCAGGATTCAGAAAATATGCTAAATAATCTACGAAACAACTATAATTGCGGAGTTACTATAAAAGCTTATACGAATCGAAAGGAAGCATTGCGAGGAGCAAAATATGTTATAAATGCTATTCAAGTCGGCGGGTATAAGCCCAGCACAGTCATCGATTTTGAGATACCGAAAAAATATGGGCTGCGTCAGACAATTGCAGATACCGTTGGCATTGGCGGAATTTTCCGCAGCTTACGTACCATTCCTGTTATGCTTGAGTTTGCAGAGGATATAGAAGAAGTATGTCCTGATGCCTTGTTTTTGAATTATACGAATCCAATGGCAGCATTAACTGGTGCAATGCTGCGTTACACGAATGTTAAGACTGTCGGGCTATGTCACAGTGTTCAAGTTTGTACTTCCCATCTTTTAAAGTCATTAGGGATAAAAGCAAGTAATGTAGAGGAGAAGATTGCCGGCATTAATCATATGGCCTGGCTCTTGGAAGTCAAAGCAGACGGGCAGGATCTTTATCCAGAAATAAAACGTCTTGCGAGAGAAAAGCAATTGCAAAAGCATTCTGACATGATTCGGTTTGAACTGATGGAAAGATTCGGATACTATGTGACCGAATCATCAGAGCATAATGCTGAGTACCATCCATATTTCATAAAAAGGAACTATCCTGAACTAATCGACCGCTTCCAGATTCCGTTGGACGAATATCCGCGCCGCTGTGTCCAGCAAATTGAAAACTGGGAGAAAATGCGCAAGGAGCTTGTACATAACAGCAATTTAACACATGTACGTTCCCATGAGTACGGTTCTAGAATTATTGAAGCAATGGAAACAAACAACCCTTTTAAATTTGGCGGAAATGTTTTAAATACAGGCGGACTAATCAGCAATCTGCCTGAGAAGGCGTGTGTGGAGGTGCCATGCTTAGTTGATCGCAACGGTATATTGCCATGCTATATTGGCGAGATTCCCGAGCAGTTGGCTGCATTAAACAGAACGAACATTAATACACAGCTGCTGACAATCGAGGCTGCTGTTACAAGGAAAAAAGAATACATTTATCAAGCAGCCTTGCTAGACCCTCATACAGCAGCAGAACTGTCCATTGATGATATTGTATCTATGTGTGACGACTTAATAGAAGCACATGGAAGTTGGCTGCCAAAATACGAATGATAAGCAAACAGGCTGCATCTAAGATAGGATGCAGCCTGTTTTTACGTTTTTATTTAATTTTCAAAGCAAGGTTCTGATTAACAGTAGAATAGAAATGATAGTTGTTGCTCTGGTGTTTCTTTAAGCTTTCTATTGGTGCCGGGATATGCAATTGCACCTTTTGATAATCATTGTAGCGCAAATAAATATTATATACTGATTTTGGAAGGCTACCAAGCCACTCTAGCGGTACTGCTAATATAACTTCCCCATTTTCATTAACCGAAGCAGGAAGAGCAAATTCAGATGCAGCAGACTGCCTGTCCCGGAAAAGAAGTTCATGTATCGCTGCTGTATTAGCGCCTGCAGTCTTTAAATGAAGGGTAATATGTTCATTCTCTGCCAAACAGTCGGAAAGCTCTGCATGGACAGGAACCTCGATATATTTATAAGGCTCAACAAGCGGAGACACCATAAAGGCTAGACCATCCTTAAATTGAATTTCCTTAACTTTTGTGTTGGCACTCCAGCTGGTAAGTTCTTCAATATCCTTATATTTACCTTCCTTGAAGAGCTGATAGCATACTTTGTTAACAGGCTTGAAGAAATGGTCGCTTATGTTATAATCTAAATCGTTTGCAGATCTTAATGTTTTCTTCATTGTCCAAACATAGGCTTTTCTTTTCAGATAGTCATTTGCTTTTTGTTTAACAGATGAAGAATCACTTCGCAAAGTATGGTAACGGTTGATGAAGCCGGTAAAGCAGTCAAATTCGTATAATCTGTTAAGAATCATCTTTTTAATGACAGGATCAAGGTCTTTATCTTTAAAATAGCGAATCACCTTTTGATTACATTTCATCTTATATAGTACATTCGTTCTTGAGGTTAACGATTCTTTATTTTCGTTTTGCCTGTTCAAATAATAAATCACATCCTTTGTTGTGGATATTGATTTACAGCAAGCAAGCACATCCATAAAGAACTGTTTATCCTCTGCAAACTTCATCGCAGGAAACTGCAGACCGTTATCCTTTATGATGCTCGTTTTCATCAATCTCGCCCTTGGTCCTAAATGATGAAAGATATGGGGAATAGTTATTGGCGGGACATTTCTTCGCTCTGTGCTGGATTCATGCTCTCCAACGATTGTTGTTCCGTCTGTGCGAATCTTCACCGTTTTTCCTACGATATAATCATCATTTGTTTCTACAAGCACTTTATAAAGTTTTTCAAGCCCAGAAAGTTCAAACCAATCATCGGCATCAAGGAAGGAGATATAGGGGGCTTTAGCAAGCTCTATTCCTAAATTCCTTGGAAAGGCTGGTGTACCCGTATTCTTTTTAAGGAAAGCGAGCTTAATATTTGCAAACCTTTTGCTGTACTCAAGAAGAATAGAGCGGGTTTTATCTGTTGAACCGTCATCGACGAGGATGTATTCAATTTTTTCTCCTAAAGTTTGATTTAAAACAGAATCAATCGTTTTTTCTATCGTGGCATCATTGTTGTAAACAGGTGTAACGACAGTTACAAGCGGGGATGCAGTTTTGTCATGATGCTGGATAATCTCATAGTTGCTGACAGCTTTATTGTTTTTTGGCAGAAAAAAGAGTTTACTCATCTATCATCCAAGCTTTCTTTAGTGTATTTATTGTGAAGTTGTTAATTAATATAATAACTACAATCATTATGAAATATTTAGTATAAAACTATACATTTTTCACAAAAATTATGTTAGTAATTGAAATAAATTTCCTAAGGAATGGGAAGTCTAAATAGACGTATTGACAAAATAATGGCCAGTGATTTATAATCTGCTTGTAAGCGGTTTCTGATTATCGTTATAAAAAGCAGGTTAGATAATCTAACATAAACCATGCATTATTTTTAATATTTGGTAGAATTGATTTATATTGAAGTAACTGGTCTAGACATCTAGTTATATAGTTGATAAATCAATTTCAGTCAGAAGGGATCATGTTATGACAATGAAGGAATCAGGTGAGGTCTTGCTTCTAAAAGACTTAACCATATACACAGAAGAGGGAATTATCCCAGAAGGTTATTTGCTTATTGAGCAAGGAAAAATTCAATCATTTGGAAGAACAGTGGAGCTCACAAGTCAAGCAGAGAACGTGCAGACAATATCATTCCCTAAAGGATGTAAACTTATTCCAGGAATGATTGATATTCATATCCATGGGGCAAAGGATGCTGATGCCATGGACGGCTCAAAGGATGGACTAAGATCAATTGCCGCTATCTTGCCATATGAGGGAACAACAAGCTTTTTAGCGACGACAATGACACAAGGTCAGGCAGAAATTGAGTCTGCGCTTGAGTGTATTGCAGCATTTATGAAAACAGATAACAATCCAGGTCAGGCAGAAATCCTTGGAGTTCACTTAGAAGGACCTTTCATTAATGAAAAAAGAGCAGGAGCACAGCCCCTAGATGCAATTAAGACGGCAAATCTTGAACTTTTCCAGAGATGGAATAATCTCGCAGATAAGCAAATTCGACTAGTGACATTAGCACCTGAAAAGGAAAATGGATTGAAACTTGCCTCCTACTTAAAGGAGAACAGTATTGTCGCTTCGATGGGACACACAGATGCTGTTTATGAGGAAGTAGTCGAAGCAGTACAAGCAGGAATGAATCATGTTACTCATTTATATAATGGCATGAGAGGATTTCATCACAGGGACCCTGGCACTGCAGGGGCTGTACTTCTACATGATGAACTGACCGCTGAGATGATTGTTGACGGGGTCCATATTCATCCAGAAATCGTCAAACTTACCTTTAAACAAAAGGGGAAAGATAGAATTATTCTGATTACAGACAGCATGAGAGCAAAATGGCTTGAAGATGGAATTTCCTCACTCGGCGGTCAAAAAGTGATTGTAAAAGATGGAAAGGCTCTGTTAGAAAACGGGGCACTTGCTGGAAGCACTTTGAAGATGAATGATGCTCTCACAAATATGATGGCTTTTACGGGCTGCTCATTAGAGGATGTCATCATAATGGGTGCTTATAATCCGGCTAAGCAGATCGGAGTATTGGACAGGAAAGGCAGTATTAAAACAGGCAAGGATGCAGATTTAGTTGTACTAGATGAGAACAATGAAGTAGTCTTGACAATTTGCAGAGGAATAATCGCAGCAAAATCCGGAGGTGCAATGAAATGAAATGGATTGAAGTAGATAACTATGAAAAAATGAGTGAACAGGCAGCAGATGCCATCATCAGACTTGTAAAGGAAAAGCCTGCTGCTGTTCTTGGTTTGGCAACAGGAGGGACACCTGCTGGGACATATAAACGTCTTGCAGAGGACTTTGCGCAAAACAAAACATCATATGAAAGCATTAAAACTGTTAATTTGGATGAGTATGTTGGGTTAGAGGAAAATAGTGACCAAAGCTATTCCTATTATATGTATAAGCATCTGTTTGACCATATTGATATTAACCGAGAAAATGTCCATCTTCCAAAGGCGGAAACACCGCCATATGAACAAGATGCAGCAGAATATGAGCAGCTGATAGAAAAATTAGGAGGAGTGGACCTGCAAATTCTTGGTATTGGTGAGAATGGTCATATCGGCTTCAATGAGCCAGGCACCCCATTTACTTCTAAGACAAGTGTTGTCGAATTGGAAGAGTCAACGAGAGAGGCAAATGCAAGATATTTTGAAAATCCTGATGATGTGCCGACGCACGCTATATCAATGGGGATATCTACCATCATGAAAAGTAGAAGAATTATCTTGTTGGCATCAGGCAGTAAAAAAGCCCAAATCTTGTATAGTCTGTTCAAATCAGACGTGACAGAGAATATTCCTGCATCTATCCTCAAACAGCATCCAGATGTAACTATTATTGCTGACAGTGAGGCATTGGCAATATTGAAAGATAAAGAAGGAAGTGTATATCGGTGATTATTAAGGATTCTCATATTCCAATCTATTTTCAGCTGGAAATGGAAATCAAGGAGCTTGTGAAGGGACTGAATCCAGGGGACCCAATCAGTTCTGAAAGAGAATTCGCAGAGAAATATGATATCAGCAGAATGACTGTGCGCCAAGCAATTAATAATCTTGTCAATGAAGGTATTTTAGTTAGAAAGAGAGGCAAAGGAACCTTCGTTGCAGCACAGAAGGTGGAGCAGCCGCTTTCTGGTTTAACAAGCTTTTCAGAGGACATGCGTTCAAGGGGACTGAAGCCGCAAACGAAGATCCTCTCTTTCCGGCAAATTAACGCTGACAAGAATATTGCTGCAAAGCTGAAGATAGAAGAAAACGTGTCGGTGTATGAAGTGAGTCGGTTAAGGCTTGCTGATGAAAGTCCGATGGCACTAGAAATCTCTTATTTACCGGCCAACATAATCACTGATCTGACTGAAAACACCGTTCATGCATCTCTTTATGAATATATTGAAAATGTGCTGAATCTCAAAATCAGCCATGCTGCACAAACGCTAGAGTCATCACTTGCTCAAAAAAATGAATGCTCTTTATTGGAAATAGATGAGGGTGATCCTGTACTGCTGATTGAGCGTTTCAGCTACTTGGAAAATGGTGCTGCCTTTGAATATGTGAAATCTATATACAGAGGAGATCGCTATAAATTTGTCATCGAGATGAAGAGGTGAAACTATGGACGAATTAAGAGGTACCGAACAGCAAAATCCACACAGTCTTCATTTGGATGAATGGACATCGTTAGAGATCGTTCAATTCATGAACAAAGAGGATGAAGGGGTTGCAAAGGCAGTTCGCGGGGCACTTGCTGAAATAAGTCTTGCAGTAGATGGAATTGCTGACAGATGGAAGCGCGGTGGAAGATGCTTTGTTGTTGGGGCAGGGACGAGCGGAAGATTGGCGGTAGTTGACGCAGTAGAGCTTGTCCCGACTTTTTCAATCGCCCAAAGCAGGTGGGTTCCCATCCTTGCCGGCGGATATGAAGCGATGTGGAATTCCCTTGAAGAAACAGAAGATGATGATAACGGGATTATTGCTGCGCTGGATAGTCACTCTCTCGCAAAAGAGGATGTGGTTATAGGGGTAACAGCCAGCGGCACAACGCCTTTCGTTCTAGCCGCAGCCAAATATGCAACACAAATCGGAGCTTTGACAGTTGGAATCAGCAATAACGAAAAAACGGTATTATCGTCATTATGCAATATTGGGATTGAGGCTCCGACAGGACCTGAAGTGATTAGAGGCTCGACAAGGCTGAAGGCGGGCACTGCTCAAAAAATGATCTTGAATATGCTGTCTACAGCTA